>LFCJ01000035.1_pt1 | contig 67457 bp, 67 predicted proteins | sample 643141 | NCBI WGS metagenome assembly LFCJ01 (sample SAMN03766243, study PRJNA286221) | soda lake metagenome | biome: soda lake; feature: Kulunda steppe; material: water; isolation source: sample B1-Br-g2 brine of Lake Bitter-1 | place: Russia: Kulunda steppe | collected 2010-07
CCTGCAGCGCCCATACCAGATTTTACGGGACATAATCGCCAGACGGCGAAGCGTATGCTGCCCGAGATGTCGCAAGGTGTTTGCTTTCGTTCGATGGGCAACCAGGTGAGTAGTTGGATAGCAGTTCCATGCCGAGACGATTTCGTAGCAGTCTCATAGATCGTTCACCAGTACTGAACTACTGTGTCGCTGGGGAGTCGCGGCTCAACGGAATCGATAGATTCCGTGATCCGCACCGACGATAGTTCGCTACTCCGCCAGCAGCTCGTAGTCAAAAAGCTCGAGAACCGGCTGCTGCGACGCCAGATGACCGCAAAACAAGAGGAGATCGAACAGCTTGAGGCTCGCCTCAAGCAGTACGAAAACCCAAACACACTTGCTCCTGGACGTACTCAATAAACGTCTGATATGAGTCACTATCTGTTCCACCAATTGTCCGGAAGAAACTCGTATCAACGATGAGTACAGTCGGGAACGGAGATGGGTGTTCCTCACTCATCGGCGCGCTGATATGGCCCCTGCTCGAGTGCCCGGTCGTGAACGTCCACGTCGAATGAAACCTGGTTCAGCGTTGGATCGTCTCAGCGTGTTCACGAATCGTCTCGCGGTCGTCGTCGGCAACCGTAAGCGACAACGTCGATGGCTCGGGCGGCTCGTCGTGTTTAGTAGGCACTGAGTCGACGGCCTCTCCTAGTGTCTCGGTGCCGCCGTGGGTCTCAATGATCGTCTCGATCCGGTCGAGTTCTGCACGGAGATGCTCGTGTGTCGTTGCGTAGCTCATAGCAGTTCGTCCCGGTCGACGGGCAGTTAGGGCACGTGCTGCGGAATCAAATAAAAACTCTCAGCCAAGAGTATTTATACTAGTACGCAGCCAACCCCGCCAAGAAGTTACAATGGGATTTCGGAACGCACAGCAGTCGAACGACAAAACCGACACAGCGACTCGGTTGACGGCCCATTCGCCGACCACGGAGTCGGCGGCTGAGCAGTCGATACCAGCACCGGCCCAGATGGGGCAGGTGTGGCCCTCAATCGAGCGCGCTGAACAGCACTTCGGGATGGAGATTCCGAATGAGTCGACGCTCCAGCGGCTCGAAGACCACGAACGAGCGTACGGACGCGACACCCACCAGTGGATCGCCGAAGGGATGCCCGTCGATATTACCGGCAGCCTCCGCGATATGGAGGCGTTTCGTGAGCGGCAGGCCGAACGCCCGCCGGAAGTGCCGACGAATATCGAACGGCAAAACCGGCGGTCAGTGCTGCGCAGTGAGAAGGCCGCCACGGAGACAGAACCGGCTGGCGAGAGTGGCGTTCCCGAACCAGTTCGGGATGTACTCTCCTCTCGTGGCCAGTCGCTTGATCCCTCGTTTCAGCGCGCGATGGAGGATCGAATGGGTGATTCCTTTGGCGATGTTCGGATTCATACCGGACCATCGGCCACAGAAGCCTGTGAGTCAATCAACGCGCGAGCGTTTACTGTCGGCAACCATATTGCGTTCAATCAGAGTGAGTATGATCCGGAGTCGCCGGAAGGCCAGCACGTGCTAGCGCACGAATTGGCGCACGTCCGGCAGCAAACTGAGGGTGCAGTCTCGATGCTCCCACAGAAGGATATGGAACTTGAGGTCGACCCTGATCCCGCGCTCGAGCGCGAAGCCGAAGAGGCAGCCCAGCAGGCGATGGCCGAGGGTCCGGTCGTCGTCAATCGGATGGACTGTGAGATGCAGATTCAACGCATGCCGGATGTCGAGCTGCTTGCGGACGCTCGTCAGGAGGCATCTGACCGGTTCGGATCGACAGACCAAGCAAATGTCTCTACAGATCCGGAAGCACTCGCCAAGGAGGTCGAACAGCTGAAAGAAGGCCAACAAAAGATGATGGAGGCACTTACTGAGGCCCAACCAGGAGCTGCCTCAGACGGCGACTGGGTTGAAGCAGCCACCAAAGGCGCACTCGGCTCACTTGCGGGAGCCGGAGCTGGTGCCGCTTTCGGTGCGGCTGCAGGCTCAGTTGTCCCCGTAGTTGGAACCGCTACCGGAGCCGCAGTTGGCGCAGCCGTTTCCGGGTTCGCAAGCGATGTGACCAAAGAAACGGTCGAAGTGCTCGCTGATAACCGACCAGAAGGGAAAGGCGTCGAACTTGAGCGGATGTACGAAGATATCCGCGAGATGTATAACGAATTGAAGGATGAAGGTATTGGGCATGGTGGTCACCATGCTTCAATTGAGTGGTGATTTAAATGAAAGCAACTATCAAAAAGGAAACAGATGGAGCTTTCGGCGTCGAAGTTATTGATAATAATGGTGGAGAACACCGAATCGCCGTTGGATACGGTGGCGAAATAAAAGCTCACCAATGCGAAGCATACGCTGACGATCCAAGCAATCGAACGGACGAGGAAAACGAGCACAACAACCAGGCTCGTCGCTTTACTCGGTTCTACGTGTACCGAGAACGCGGATACGATACTGTCGACCATATTGAGAACCCGGATTACGTCGACACCGTGCGTCAGGCCATTCTATCACTGTCCAACGAGGAGTTCACACGGTTCTTTGGGCCGCTGTATCAACAACTTCAGAGCCACCACGAGGATGTCGACCAACTGGTTGATCTCCCAACCGGTGTCCAGAAACCTGATGCCGTCGTCTACAAACTCGACACCTACCTCGGAGCCGATATCGAGGGGAGTGATCTGACTGATCAGGTGTGTGCGTTGGCGGACGCGCATGGGTTGGATTTTGAGGAGGGACGAACTCCAAAGAGTGGTGCTGCAGTCACGAAAGACGACAGAGAGGCGTGGGCCGACCTGGGAGAGCACCTGATTGATCTCACAGCACCTACAGAGCTTGATTTCGAACTGAGCGCGACGTCGGGAATACACGTTGGGTTCCCAAATGCCCGTGGCGAACACGAGGTCGACTGGGCCGACCAACCACTCGACAGAGAACCTGACGCCCGGATAGAACTCATGCCAGTAGATCCTGGAACGCTCGACGCCTTCAGAGAATACCTCGATCACCATCTCCGGTGTCAGATCCGGGATTGCTTTGTGGGTATGGGGCTAACACCGCCAGAACCGTACCGAGTTGTCGGCTTCGGGAAGTTCATTTACGCACGTCGATACGATTATTACGATCTATATCCACAGTTGCATCTCCGCGATGGCGATCATCGCGCTACCATCAGTTCATAGACAACTGTGCGAACTTCTCGAACACCAAAACCAGACACAAATTGTACACAACTCTCGAAATCCATGCTTGCGGTCGACCCTGATCCGGTGCTTGAACGCGAAGCCGAAGAGACTGCCCAGCGAGTAATGGAAGGTGGCGAGTTAGGCATCCAGCGTTTGGCAGATACCGAGGTACACGTTCAACGGGCAGGTCTCGGGAGCCATACCCATCAAGATGTGACGTGGTCACCCGGCAGCCGTCCAGATCAGCCTCAGCAACCGGTGCAATCGGATCAAGAAACAATCGAGGTTGAGGTGGGTAAAATCGAAGCTGACCCAGAGACGCTGGCCGAGGAAGTCCAGCAAATCAAAGCCGACCAGCAGTTAGTGATGGACACACTGACTGAAGCCAAACCAGGTGCGGCGAGTACGCCTGGTATCGACGATCTCGCCAAAACTGCAGCTAAAGGCGCGAGTGGATCACTTGCGAGTGCTGGTGTCGGTGCTGTTGCTGGCATGGCGAGTGACCTCACCAAGGTGGGTGTCGACTACGCTGCTGATCGGATTACTGGCAACGCCCAGCAGTTAGATCAGATGTACAGCGAGATGAATAGAATGTGCAAAGAAATGAAAGAAAGGGCTCTGGTGAATCGCTAGACTGCGTCGAGTTTATCCGTCAAAACTAGGAAGACGAAGCGGGAAATTGGCGATGCTCTATGTCGAAAATCTCCCGCTTCACGAGCAAAGCAGTTACGTTGGCTAAAAATGTTATTGGTGGCCGAGGCTTCGCCGACTACGCACTTGTGTCGCTCCACTGTCTACGGATTTACCTCGGTGAATCCTACCAAAACGCACTCGACCTGCTAAGCGAGATGCCGCATATTTTGGCCGAGATCGGCCTCGAAGAGGGCGATCTCCCTGATCACTCGACGCTTGTTAAGGAGTTTGATAGGTTTCAGATGAAGGTTTGGCGAGTACTGCTCCGACTCTCGTCGGAGATGCACGATCTTTCTGGTCGTGCTGCCATCGACGCCACGTTTTTCGACCGCGAAAACGCAAGCAAGCACTACTGCAGACGCATAAATTATCGCGTTCAGACACTCAAAACAACTGCTCTCGTCGATACTCGTTCTCAAGCCATCCTTGAGGTTCACTGTACGACCGAGAAACGTCACGACACCCACCTCGGCTGGCAACTCGCCTGCCGCAACGCAGGCGAGTTGCGCAGCCTCGCTGCGGACAAAGGCTACGATTGGCAGCAGTTACGCGATAACCTGTGGGAAGAGGGCGTGAGACCGCTCATCAAGCACCGTGAGTTTCGCCCCATCGATCACGCGCACAACGCACGGATCAATGAGGCTCTCTACGGCCAAAGAGCACTGTCTGAGACCGTTTTCTCAGTGATCAAGCGCACGCTCGGCGACGCCGTGCGTGCGCGAAGTTGGTACTGCGAGTTCCGTGAAATCGTTCTAATGTGTGCGGTCTATAACATCAAGCGTGCTGTGAGCTAGGCAAATCAAACGCCGTATGGTGATTCACCACGGCCTAATATTGTGATGCTGTTCTGTAGTCTCGAGGGTTCGCGTTTTGTATTGGATTCTGATAAGTATTACAAAGGTCAGATAGCTACCAGAAGCCAACACCGCACCGAGTCGTCCTCACTGTATCGACAGCCCAACTCAACTCCAGCCTGTTCGAGATGCCAACAGAGGTCGGTATAGCGTTTTGCGTTGGTCGAACGCCCAGAGACGAGCAGTTGTAGGCGAATCCACGATTGAAGACTACGGCGAGGTCGGCCACGCACTTGGTAACTACACAGTCTCGAATCATCACCGACCAGTCAAACAGACGCTTTGAGCGCGAAGCTGGTCTTAGATACACTCGAATCATAGGCTAAAAACAGGGTAAATGCTGTCTGTTCCAGTACAATCAGGTATACCAGAGTGCCCAGAGAATCAATACGCCCTGAATCGGGAGTCTACCCCAGCGAACCAACTCGGAGGGGTCGCCTCCGCCAGGCATTCCTTCAATGACGACACCGTGAGTTGCCATATAGATATTTGCTGGGAAGATAGCAATGAGTAAAACGACTGTCGCCCACGCTGCGTGCTGTCGACTTCGAGGTATCAAGAGCCCCAACCCGACCGCAATTTCGGCGAGCCCAGACAGATAGACAAGTGCGAGGGGTGCTGGAAAGAACGGTGGAATAATCTGAACGTACAGTTCCGGGACGATGAAATGTAACACACCTGCGATGATAAACGCCGAACCCAGTACATACAACAAGGGCGGTTTGAGCCGACCCAGGACGCCAGTCATTGTCGACGGATACTTCTCAGAGAAGTGAAACAGTTTCGTTCTCATGCTAAATGAGTAGGATTGTGCCTTCAGAGCGCCTCCTAAAATTACTCCCAGCAACTCAATCAATACATTGCTGGTTGCCCAACCCAGAGTAACTCCGAATGCCAAGTAGCCAGCACCGTCGGTCTCGAGTGTTTGTTGATTACAAAATGGCAATCACCTACGTAGACAGGCTGGTACACTGGGGCAACGTTCAGTTTGTAGTTGGCTAGCCGTAGCCGGCTCGAGCCCTCTCAGTCGAGCGTAGTTGGCTGTTTTGAGCTGGGAAGTTCGGCCCGGATGACACCTACCAACAACACGCCCGCGATCGCAGAACCTGCGCCAAGAAACAGCCAACTCACCCGGTAGCCGAAACCGTCGGCCAGGCGTCCAAACACAGGCGGTGCAACCAGTGCCCCGGTAATAAGTGCGAGCTGGCTGCCCGCAGTCGCAGCACCCATCTCGTCTGCTGGGACGAGCGTCGCCATACAGGAATAGTAGATGCCGGTATTTCCGAGAACGAAGAATCCGAGCGCAGAGAATGCAATCGCGCTGGCGAGCGGCGTGTTGCTCATCGAGACCACGACAAACAGACTGGCACTGGCAAACGTCTGGGCGATGAGTATCATGGTGATTCGGAGCCGTGGCTCTCCTGGAAGCACGTCGGCGAGCCATCCCGTCAGCACGCGGCCCACACTGCCGAACAGTTGGACGAGCGCGAAGACGTAGCCACCGAACACTACGCTCGCACCGACAGACTCCTCAATATAGAGGATTGTGTACCCTGTCGTCGTGAACAGTGCCGCGCCGAGAAAAAAGCCCGCCGCACTCAGCATGTAATAAGGGGTGTTCGAGGCCAGCCGACGAAAGTTCGGAACTGTACCGCTGCTGCCATCGGCTTCGCCGTCATAGAGAACGAAAAACGCAAATGCAACGACGACAGCGAGGACAGCGGCGAGAAGAAAGCCTGCCTGCCAGGAAATTACCGTGGCGAGCCCAGTCACAAGCAACGCACTGATACCACTGCCGGCAGTGACGCCGACCTGTTTGATGCCGATTGCGGTGTTCTGTCGACTGAGGTCGATGCTGTCGAAAACCGCCTTGTTCGTTCCCGGAATGGCCGTCCCGTAGGCGGAACCGAGAACGAACACGGCACAGAGCAGGAGTGCGTACGACGGGGCTCCAGCAACGAGCAAGACCCCGACTGCAAGCCCAAGCAGCCCTAAAAAGAGTGTTCGGTGTTCGCCATACCGATCCGTTGCAGCCCCCAGCGGCAAAAGAAAGACCGCATACCCGAGCGTGAGGCCAGTAACAACGACTCCAACCTCAAACCGACTGAGTCCGAAGGCGTCCCGAAAAAACGGTGTGGCGGCGAACACCGCGTAGTAACAGATGCTGGCCGAGATCTGCCACAGTGTAATAACCGACACTGTCCGCCAGTAGGAACGATCGAGAAACTGAGAGTGTTGTAAGTCCATCACCGAGACCATAAGTGGTCACTCATCGTTCCATTCGCCGCCGACGCGGTTGAGGCCCATCATCGCCTCACCTGGATGTTCAGTGAACACGACTTTCATGTTCTCGTCTGGAACGTCGTACGTCGTCGAGGCGTGTTTCATAACTGCAAGTGCGAACGCTCGTTTGTGCTCAAACGGCCGTCCGCGCCGGATTTCAGCGTCTAAGAACAGCAGTGGCCCCTCGAGGGCCCGCCCAAGATGGAGGTCAGCCGGCTTGCGGTCACGGATCGTGACGGCGACGTGGCTTTCGGTTGTTTTCATTTCGGCCGTATACAGCTCTGTGACGGTATTTGCAAACGAAGTTTTCTCCGCAGCCGACAGCGACAGCGTCGTATCGAACTGCAGTAGTGGCATGGTACGTCTCGGCTTGTATCTGTCTTGTATCTTCGGGGATCTACTGGCGGTAGTAGGGGGTGATGCTGTGGGGATATCTTTCGGATTCCCATCAGCCAAGAGCAGTTTCTCTTAGAATAATTTTGTGCGCGGTGTTTATTTTACAATAGGTGTATTTTAGAGAATATAGTTTTAATATTTAACACATATTTTCGCTTTTAGTATCTTTTGTACCCTCATTTCTGAGTTAGATTTATGATTGTGCATACACCTTTCTTGTGTGTAGGTTAACATCAATGCCTGAAATTGCATTCGAAGTTGACGTTGATAGTCCTCCAAGCGAGCAGCCGGATGCCAAACCGTTCAACCGATGGCACCCGGATATTCCGGCAGTGGCAGAAGCCGACCCTGGAGAAACGATGCGTCTGGAAGCCCTCGATTGGACCGGAGGGCAGATCAAAGACGATGATAATGCGAATGATGTCCGAGATGTGGATCTCACCCAAGTCCATTATTTAGCAGGCCCAGTGCATGTAAACGGTGCAGACCCTGGTGACCTTCTCAAAGTAGAGTTCCTCGATATGGGTCCACTCAATGATCGTTCAGAGTTTGGGTTCACAGGCACCTTTTCGCAACAAAACGGTGGTGGATTCCTTACAGACCACTTCCCGAACGCTACGAAATCGATCTGGAACCTCGAGGGCTATACAGTCTCGTCTCGACATATTCCGGATGTTCGCTACGAAGGAAAAATTCACCCCGGCCTTGCAGGCTGTGCGCCGAGCCAAGAACTCCTCGAGGAGTGGAACAAGCGTGAACAAGCGTTAATCGACAAACACGCAGAAGACCCCGAATCGATACCGAACCATCCAACAGGGAAACAACAACCAGGTGTCGCAAACCCGCCGACTCCAGAGGGCGCGATGATGGGTGAGATGGATCCAGAGGAAGCCGAAAAAGCCGCCGAAGAGGCTGCTCGGACGGTTCCACCACGCGAACACGGTGGCAACCACGACATCAAAGACCTTTCAGTAGGGTCTACGGTCTACTTCCCTGTCTACGTTGAGGGTGCGAAGTTTGCACTTGGAGACTTCCATGCTTCACAGGGTGACGGCGAAATCACCTTCTGTGGAGCGATTGAGATGGCAGGGTACGCTGATGTGAAGTTCGATGTGATCAAAAACGGTATGGAAAAACATGGCGTCGACCATCCGATCTTCGAGCCAGGTCACCGAGGACCGGCGTTTGAGGACTACGTTACGTTCTGTGGCTACTCAGTCACCGAAGACGGCGAACAGAGATACATCGATTCGCATACTGCCTACCGACGTGCCTCACTACAGGCAATCGATTACCTCAAAAAATTCGGCTACACTGGCGAACAAGCCTACCACATTCTCGGAACCGTTCCGGTAGAAGGTAGACAAAGTGGTGTCGTCGACATTCCCAACGCCTGTTCGACACTCGCCGTTCCGAAAGGAGCCTTCGAGTTTGACATCTCTCCCAGCGGCCTCGGAGACAACAGTACAGACCGCGGTAATGTCTGTGTGACTGATAATCCGCTGTCGTAACTCTCTCAATACCCTTAGTTATCGATGGCAACCACACCCGAATCCACAGAAAGGGCCGATGCTGATCCCTGCGAGTGCGAACCGGTCGAATCTGGTATCACACTCGCCGAGACGATTCATTCGACCCTTGGACCGAACGGAATGGACAAGATGCTGGTCGGCTCCAATGGCCAAGTTATCGTTACCAACGATGGTTCCAGTATTCTCGAGCGGTTAGATATCACCGAACCAATCGGCCAAGTCTTGGAGAATATGGTTCGGATCCAACGGCAGGCAGTCGGTGATGGCACCACGACTACGCTGGTGCTTATCGGGGCACTCCTTTCGAACGCCCAAGTGCTCCGAGAAGACGGACTCCATCCGACAACCATCATCAACGGATACTATCAAGCCGCTTGTTTCGCTCAAAACCAGCTTTCGAACTACACACTCAGCGTCTCCGGTGACGATAATGAACGTCTCGAAAGCGTTGCGAAAACAGCTGTAACTGGTCGGTGGGACGATCAGTCGACTGAATTATTTGCTTCACACGCGCTTCGGGCCCTCAGTGCGGTCGATTTCGAGTCATATCGATTTTCGGTCGATGCGTACCCTGGCGGCGAACTCCAAGATTCTCATGTCGTCGAGGGGGTTGTTGTGGATCTCGATACGTCCTCAACAACCATCGAAGTGCTCGATACACGTGGGTTCCAGAGTTTTACCGCACCACGCATCGTGCTGGTGAGCTCCGAGCTCACTGTTGATACTCCCAGCCGTGTCGAGAGAGCGACGATCACAGATCCACAACAGGTAGAGGAGTTCCGCAGATACGAACAGATGGTTCGGGACACAGTCGTCCAGCAACTGCGTGCGGTGGATGCAGATATCGTGTGCTGTCAAAAATCGATCGACCAAGAGATCTGTACTAAACTAGCTTCTGAAGGTATTCTCGCCGTCGAACGGACGCGCCAAGATGAGTTCGATGCCATCGCTCGGTCTACAGGAGCAACCGCTGTTCAGTCACTCGACGAGCTGACTCAGCGGGCTGTTGGCTCTGCTGAATCAGTCCGTCGAAGACAGTTCGGCACCGCAAACGTGCTCAGTATCTCCGGGCAACACAAAGCGCCACACGCAACGCTCTGTATGCGAGGTGGTACACCCCACGTCTCGGATGAAATAGAACGCATCACACGGACGTGTTCGAGAGTCATCCAACATGCACATACAGATGGGGCAGTGGTAGCCGGAGGTGGAGCCACAGCGATGGCACTGGCTCGAGATCTCTCGGCGTTCGCCGAGAGTGTATCCGGCCGACAGCAACTCGCTCTCAGAGAGTTTGCCGACGCGCTCGAACGCCTGCCAGGAGTTCTCGCAACGAACGCAGGAAACAGTCCAATCGAGACGCTCGCAGTTCTTCGTAACCGACACGACGACGGTAACTCCGCAGTTGGAATCAGTCGGTCTGGGACGCCAGGTGATATGATCGAAGCCGGCGTCTTAGAGCCGCGTGCGGTTTTCGAACACAGTTTGCATACAGCTTTCGAAACCGCATCACTGGTGCTCCGTATTGATTCGGTTGAAAAAGCCGCAGAGCCGAAGTCGGATCATCATCATCATCAACATTCAGACTGCCATCGGAGTTGTGACCACCACGATCATTCGGAAACGGCCCACCACTCCTGCGGGGGTTATCCGTGGGCCCTGAGCCACTGAGTACTCGAATTTTTCGCTACTGATCACTGACTCGACACAACGTTACACATGCAACGAGAAAACCCGCTCATTTGGCGTCGACAACTCCTCACAAAGCTCGAGCCAGTCTTGTTAGTTGGTATTGGGGGGTTCGCTGGCGCAAACCTACGGTATGCTGTCGACCTCGTGGCTCCTGGCGTGGTTGTCGGGACGTTTCTCGTCAACGTTCTCGGGAGCTTCGCACTGGGAGTTCTCGTCTACGATTCACTGAACAGCCCTGCGATTGCCGAGAACTCTCGGTTGGTGTTCGGAACCGGATTTCTGTCTTCGTTTACGACCTACAGTACGTTTGTCCTCGATACGATCCTTGTTGAGCCACTGATAGCTGCAGGATACGTCATTGGTAGCTACATCGTAGGTTTTCTCGCGGTCATGGCCGGTCGAATGTTCACCGAAGGCGGTGAGTGGTGATGGCACTGACAGAGCCTGCGTATCTCGTCGGGACTGGTGGAGCGATCGGTGCCATACTTCGGTATGGGGTGGCGAACGCACTCCTCTGGTGGCGAGGCCCACATACGTTCCCTGTTTCGACATTGGTCGTCAATGTGCTCGGAACCTTCGTACTGGGGGTGATAATCTTCGGTAGCGGCGGCGATGAGACGACACTGTTGGTCGGTGTGGGTGCCTGTGGTGCGTTTACGACATACTCGTCGTTTAGCGTCCAAACGGTACGGCTCTGGGAGGATGGAAAATACGGGTATGCTGTGGTGAATGCAGTTGTAAACTTCGTATTCAGTGCTGCTGGTTTCGGGCTAGCTTGGCTGGTAGTTAGCTAATCGCGATCAACACCCCGTGAAAATCGTTTCATTGGCCTACCGTGTGACTCAAAAAATCACCGAGCCTACTTTACACTGATTACCTGCAGGTAATAAGCACTATAGCAGCATTCATCTGTAGACGTAAGGTCGTGGTCAGTGTGACACGGTTCGGGCGGCAGCGAAATTGGCTGGTCTCGGTCAAAGAATCCCTCAGGCTCGAGGCTGATACTTGCAATCTCAGCAGACAACACTGGCCAATCTTCCGGAGCAAGCACGTGGTTGACGACTTGGGTGTACCAAACAACGATGTCTTTGACGACGACCGACCAGACGTTTAAAGAAAAGCACATATACAGTATTGACTTCCTGTTATGTGTAGAAATTTGAGAAAATTATATGTGTATTGCAACTGTTAGGGTAGTATGGCTGTAGAAACAGCACAAGTTGATCACCCGTACGATCCACTAACTCCTGATGAAATCGACAATGCACGCGACATTCTTGAGAAAGAACGAGAGATAGGAGGCGAGTGTCGCTATGTTAAGATTGTTCTCGAAGAGCCCTCAAAAGAGGCGATAAAAGGGTACGAAACAGGCGAGGGCCCAATCGATCGGGAAGCGTTTGTTATTCTCCGCGACCGAGAACGAAAGACGACCTACGAAGCGGTTGTCTCACTAACTGATTCTACTGTCAGCTCTTGGGAAGAAAAACCGAACGTGCAACCGTCGATTACGCTCGCCGAGTTCGATGAATGCGAAAAAGCAGTCAAGAGCAACGAAGAATGGCGACAGGCCGCAGCAAAACGCGGTGTCGAGGAGTTTGATCTCGCCATGGTCGATCCGTGGTCTGTTGGTCACCATCTCGTTCCCAGCGATCTCGAGAAGGATCGCCGGCTTGCCCACGGAATGACGTGGATTCGAACTAGCGAGCAGGACAACGGCTATGCCCGCCCGCTGGATGGGCTTCACGTTTGGGTTGATCTTGATGAGATGGAGGTTGTCAAAGTCCTCGACCGCGGGACAAAAGTCGAGAACGTGTTCGATGATCTCGAGGACGCAAAATACCGAGAGGAGGATCGTGAACTTCGAACCGACCTAAAGCCGTACAACGTTGATCAGCCAGACGGACCAAGTTGGGAGATTGATGGTCGGAAAATAGAATGGCAAAACTGGCATATCCGTATCGGCTGGACCCAGCGGGAGGGGTTAGTGCTGTACAATATCGGTTACGAGGACGACGGAGAGGTTCGAAAAATCATCCATCGGGCGTCTGCGGCAGAAATGAACGTTCCATACGGCGATCCTGACCCGAATCACAACTGGAAGAACGCCGGCGATATTGGTGAGTACAATATCGGCCGACTCGCGAATTCGCTTTCGGAGGGGTGTGACTGTCTCGGCTATATGCACTATCTCGATGCGGTGATGAACGATACCGATGGCAATGTCAGCATCGTCCCGAATGCGATTTGCATTCACGAGGAAGACTACGGGACGCTATGGAAACACACCAACTGGCGAACCGAAAACTCCGAAGTTCGGCGCAACCGTCGGCTGGTAATTTCGTTCGTCGCCACCGTGGGTAATTACGACTATCAGTTCAACTGGTATTTTTACCAAGATGCCTCGCTCGAGCCGCAGGTTCGGCTAACGGGGATTAACAGCAACGGTTTGGTTGCCCCAGAGACCGAGACCTCTCCGGGCTACTACGAAATGATGGCACCCAACATGAAGGGGATGGTTCATCAACACTTCTTTAATTTCCGTCTAGACATGGCCATAGATGGCGACGAAAACGCGTTGTACCGGCGGCAGAACCAGCAAATTCCGAAAGGGCCTGGCACGGAACAAGAAATCGTATGGGACGGCGAGGGTGACGGCAGCGGGCCAAACCCAACCGGCGCAGCGTTCTACACTGAGAAAACGCAGCTCAAGACCGAACAGGAAGCCCAAGAACTGATTAACTCTCTGAAAGGCCGCTACTGGCAAATCGAGAATCCAAACAAGACGAATGCGATGGGAGAACCAGTCGGTTACAGGCTTGTGCCCGGCGAGAACGTCGAAGCAGGAGCCCAGGCGCAATCTAGCGTCATGGAACGTGCAGGATACATCAAATATCACCTGTGGGCGACGCCGTACCACGAGGACGAACGGTATCCAGCCGGAGAGTATCCGAACCAGAACCCAGGTGGTGAGGGACTACCAAAGTGGACTGAACAGGATCGCTCACTTGACGACCAAGACATTGTCTTGTGGTACACCCTGGGTGTGAACCACGTCGATCGGCCCGAAGACTGGCCGATTTTGCCCGTCCACCTGGCGAGTTTCAAACTTGAACCGGTGTGTTTCTTCGACGAAAACCCAGCGATCGATGTCCCGCCTGAGCATGCGATCAAGGACATCCAAAAACGACGCGAAGAAAAATATGATAACCCAGACGCTGTCGCTGGCGACGACTGATGACCGCTGGTGCTATCGGTCTCCATCGGCTCGTCGAAAGTCTGGCAGTTGCTGGCCTCTGGGCCGCAGGAACAGCTATTGAGTTACTCGGCGTTGCCGTGTTTGCTGGTCACGTGACATCCTCTCCGGCGTAAACAGTAGTTGCCGAACGGTGAATGGCCCTACGAATACATTCTCAGTAGAAACAACACAAAATTTACCAAAATAAGCCAAAATATGCACACATTTTTCACGTCTATAGCCTAATTATTGTATATTTATGGCCCCAATGCCAAATGAAATGGAAATTCCACTTCATCTGTCTGGTTCCACGGTTGACCGTATCAGCGGTGATGATGTTGTCTGTCTCGTTGACGGCGAACACTATCCGCCGGTTACGACCGCAACACTCGAGGCCCTCGAGTCAAACGGTGCGGTCGTCTCAGGACTTGTTTTTCTGGGCGGTACCGAAAAGATCGAAGATCCGACGGCGGAGTTAGCAACGACTGGTGGCACTGATGCTGCCGAGATGTATATCGGCGAGGACGGAGACGTTCTCGGCGCGATCGAACGGGCAATTTTCGAACAGGAGCCGTCGGTCATCGTCGACCTCTCGGACGAACCGGTCGTGACCTACGAAGATCGATTCGAGATCGCCTCGACGATCCTCCCCCACGGCGCCGACTACGTTGGCGCGGATTTCGTCTTCGAGAGTCCCGAGGCCAACGACGTGCTCGAACAGCCGAGTCTTTCGATTATCGGAACCGGAAAACGAATCGGAAAGACTGCTGTGAGCGTCTCAATCGCTCGAACCATGGAAAAAGAGGGGTACGATCCGACAATCGTTTGCATGGGCCGTGGGGGGCCGCCCGACCCAGTCGTCGTCGACACGAGCGAGCGAAAAATCACTGCTGATACACTCATTGAACTGGCCGAGCAGGGCGAACACGCTGCATCGGATCATCTGGAAGACGCACTACTCGCCGGTGTGCCTACTGTCGGTTGTCGGCGATGTGGTGGCGGCATGGCAGGTAACCCGCTCGCCTCAAACGTTGTCGCCGGGGCCGAACAGACGGCCGGTCTCGCCGACGGCTTCGTTATCATGGAAGGATCGGGTGCAACGATGCCCCCAGTCAAGACGGACGCGAGAATCGCCCTCATTGGAGCGGCCCAGCCGCTCGAGCACATCCTCCAGTACTTCGGACAGTATCGCGTCCAAACGTCAGATCTGGCGGTAGTGACGATGTGCGAACAGCCGCTTGCAAGCGACGAGAAGATACAACAAATCGAAGAGGGGATTACCAGTATCGCCCCGGATATCGAATATCTACTGACGACGTTCAGACCAGAGCCTGGTGAAGATGTCTCAGGGCAATCAGTCTTTGTCGCTACGACCGCCCCTGAGTCGGTTGCACCCACTATTGAGACGACTCTGGAAGCCGAACACGGCTGTGATGTCGTCGGGCTCAGCACCAACCTCTCGAACCGGTCGAAACTCCGAGCGGATCTGGACGAACGAATGGGTGAGGCTGAGGTGTTGCTCACCGAGATCAAAGCCGCCTCGATCGACGTCGCCGGCCGATACGCAAAGGAAAACGGCCTGGAGATTGTGTTCATGCACAACGAGCCAACAGCGATCCGTGGAAGCGTCGACAGCCTCGAGGCTGGGGTACTGTCGCTCTGTGAACGGACGCTCGCCGACCGCAGGTCGGAGTGATGACCGAGGTACGCAAAGACGGGAACAGACATCCGTTCTCGAAGGGACTGCTTGCCACCTCGCTGGCGATCACCGGATTGCCACTGGAGGAACGATACGAGATTGTCAGGGAGATAGACCGCGAACTCGAGGGAGTAGAGACCATCCACACAAGGGAGATCCAAAAGCGGGTAGAACGGAAACTGCAAGAAAGAGGACTGCACAGAGAAGAGAAATTTTACCGGGTAACCAGACAGCTCTCGCGGTTGGAACAACCACTGTTTATTCTGCTGGGCGGCCCAGCTGGAATCGGCAAGTCGACGCTTGCTGTCGAACTCGCACACCGACTCGACATCAACAGGATCATCGAAACCGACACAGTCCGGGAGATTATGCGAAATATGGTGTCGGCAGAACTAGTTCCTTCCCTGTACCGATCCAGTTTCAACACCGACAAAACAGTGAAAGCAGACCTGGTTGACGATCCCCTGATCTACGGGTTCAACCAGCAAGTCGATGTCGTGAGCGCAGGGGTCAAACCGGTCATCGACAGAGGCGTCAAAGAGGGTGTGAACTCGATAGTCGACGGTGTCCACGTCGTGCCTGGCTATTTGGGGATGACGGATCGGGATGACTGTCACGTCTTCCAGTATGTCCTTGAGGTGCCGGACGAAGCCGAACACGCCAGACGGTTCCGCAGCAGGGCGAACACGAGCAACAGGGACGCCGGACGGTATCTCAATAACCTCGAAGAGATCCGAACCCTCCAGCAGTATATCGTCGAAGAGGGCAAAAAGCACGGAGCGACGATCATCGCCAACGAGAGTGTCGATCAGACTATCGAAGAAATAATGGACAACATTACGACCGAACTGGAACAGCCAACGCCGTCTCACACCTGAGATGATCGCCGCAGACCTCCACGTACACACGACAAACTCGGATGGATCGCTCACACTGGCGACACTTTGGGAGGCTGCCGCACGGGCCGGTCTCGAGGCCGTTGCGGTCACAGATCACGACAGAGTCCATCCCGGTCTGGATCGCCCGCTGATGAGCCGCGACGGGATCGAGATCGTCCACGGCATCGAACTGGGCGTGACGACCGGAGCGATGCGTGTTGATCTACTCGGCTATGGCGTCCGGCGATCACAGCGCCTACAGGAACTACTCGAGACGGTGCAGGCTGATCGGGTTGAGCGTGCACGCCAGATCGTCGCCCGCCTCGAGGACAGACTCGGCGTCGAGGTAGAAATCGACATCGCACCCGGCATTCACCGAACGCACATCGCTCAAGCGGTCGACCGCAGCGATGCGCCGTACGATTACCGACAGGCCAGAGACGAACTTATCGGAGACGGCGGGCCGTGTCACGTCCCGCGGACGGTTCCTGGATTCGATCGGGGACGGCGCGTGCTCTCGGAGGCCTGCGGGCTCGTCGGACTCGCACATCCGCTTCGGTACGCCGATCCCGAACAGGCACTGGCGCTGACCGCAGAACTTGAAGCCGTCGAACTCGCCTATCCGTACGAAACGACCGTCGACAGCGCGCCGGTCGAAGCAGCGATTGACGAGTACGATCTAGTGGCGACCGGCGGGAGCGATGCTCACGACGACCAACTCGCTCGAGCAGGGCTCGACCGGGCGACGTACGACCGCGTTCGGGCGAAAATCGTCGGCTGATCTGGTTGACCTGACAGAGCAGATACCCTCGAGACGGGTGTGGTCGCTGGTTGTAAACACCTCCAAAGTAGTCGCCTCAGTATCGCTAGCCGATGCTACCGAATTACAGTGGAGAGCTATATATGCCTGCTTGTGGCTCATATAAAGGGTTATTTACCCCCATTACTTCCGGAGTCGTGTGACCCAAATCGTGGTCGAGTGTTCGGACGAGGTGTCGCCGATCGCAGTAGACCGCGACTCTCAATAATATATGACCAACAGCCGCCCGCAAGAGCATCAATCGCCCGTCGCAGTGAACCCGTACGCTGATGTCGACTGGAAAGCCACCGACCAGTGTCTCTCACAGTTTCACCTCCACGAACCCCGAAACTGGATCGATCCGCAGTCAACCGCACACGATCCGTCCGGCGAGATCGCCGACGGCGGCGACCGCAAGCGAGCCTCGCCCGGTGACCTTATCAAAAAGTACCAGTGTGCCGGCTACAGCGCCCTTGCGGTGACCGAACACGAGTACTACGTCGATGGAACCAAACACAAAGGCGAGGGCTTTTTCGAAGGTCTCGATGTGACCAGCTGGCCGTGGTCACAGTGGGGCCACCCAGTAGGCGACGGCATGATTCCAATACAGGGAGCCGAACTGCGCGGAACCCTCGAGGGCACAGACGAGTGCCACGATATTGTGAGTCTCGGCACCGACCTCGGACATGGCCGTGGTCGGTCACTTTTAGAGGTCGCCACCGAGATTGACAACCGAGGGGGGATCTCGTTTCTCCCACATCCTGGACGATACCCTCATCCAGAAAGTCTCGAGGCGTATATCGAGTTGTTTGAGCAAGTCGAGACAGTACTCGGCGTTGAGGCGTTCAACGCACAAGACCGGTATCCGGGCTGTCGAGATATCTGGGATTCGCTACTTGTCAGGTTCGGGTCTCGCCGACCGATCTGGGCGTTCGCAAACGACGATTACCACGCCAGGCCACGGACACCAGAAACCGAGCGATTTGATCGGTCTCGAACGGTCTTGTTGCTCGAAGAACAGTCACCAGCGGGCGTGATCGATGCGCTGCGTGCCGGTCGAAGTTACGTCCAGTACAACGGAGACGGTATCGCTCCGGTTATCGAGTCGATAGCCGTCGACGACGGCCGCGTTCAGGTAGTCTCACCGGATGCAACGTCGATTCGGTGGATCGCGGACGGAAAACCAGTTGAGACCGGCGCTGTCCTCGAGATAAAAGACGTATCAGCCGGCTACGTACGCGCGGAAGCAGTCGGCAGCCATGGCTCGGTTAGTTGTACGCAGCCGCTGTATCTTACGTGATTGATGTACCATTGTGTCTGGGTTGCTTGGTAGCCGACTTATTGCTCATCGCGAGAGAGGCCACCGTACGCCAAACACAGTACAAATCCAGTGGAACATCGTTTAGACCCAATCAAGTGCTGTCTGATACATAGAGGTGTAGTCGCTGTCATCGCACCGACGATATGTCGTTCCGTTCGATAAGGCTCGCAATCGCTTTTGAGCTGATTCGGTGCCGGCCGTAAGCGGAGTTGAATCGTATTCGTATTCGGCAAGCTCTGAGAGTTGTGGTACCGCCCCGGTGGCAATTCCGAATGTCTCTGGGTTTGTTAAATACTCTCTCGGTTCCGAGACCAGTGTTGTAGCTGAGTTCATTCCTGTCGGCTGGTAGCTCCGAACGGATGTGTACGCGACCGCTTTGCGACTGAGAGCGCGCTGGACCGCCTGGTCACGCTCTCGAGCTAGTCGTGAATGGTCGCTGTTCCAGACGACCTGTTCGGCTCCAATTGCCTCAGCCATCCGACCCACGACGGTGGTCGGATCGCCGTGTTGAATCACGATGTCACCGCCATGGCGTCGGTACCAATCTCGAAGCGAATGAAGCGACCCAAGCATGAATGCAACACCCAAGGCGTCGGCACGTGACAAAATAGCTTCATCCAGTACGAATAGCGGCACTACGCAGCCATCATTCCGTTCGGCAGCGCTGAAGGCAGTCGAAAGCGCTGGATTAGGACTCGGCTGAAGGTTACGACGGTGCCAATGCAACTGCATACACACCCACAAGGGCTCTGGGCTGAGAAGGTTTATGTAATCGTCTCAGGGTGGAACATACGCTAATGGCTGAGTTACCGACCACAGGCTGGGCTGGGTATTCGCGCGGAAACCGCCACACACAACGGCTTGGTTAATCCGCTGGGCAGTTGTCTCTGTTTCTGTCGTTACTGATCGGCTGCTAGCAACTGTGTGAAGTACGGTTCAGTCTGCACCTCGGCTGTGATTTCTGCTACCGAGTCGTGGTTGCTACATGGACACGCAGGTGGCATCTCGGGTTCGGCAAAGACGGTCTCACACTGCTGACAGACGAAGAACCGCAGATTTAGCATATCACTCCTTAGAGTCGGGTGGCTAAATCTTCTGTGAACCACTAAGCGTTCCGAGGACGCCTGAAATCACGGGTTTCCGCCTTGCAGTCAGTATCAACTGGGTGCGAAAGGACACCGAATACAAACAGAGACTCCACAACAGACAACGGTTGGACTGATCTCCTACTGGTTGCAGTGCCCATGAGCGTTCAGTTCAGAGATAACTCGAGAGACGACTATGCGACAGTCGCGGTCACAAACTCCCGACGTGTATCGAACTGTTTTATCGCCTCGGTGTCGAGAGACCACCTATGAGTACAACGCGTGGGCTCCGAGACCGGGACGAGCCCATCACGATGCTGACTGCCTACGACGCACTGACCGCCGGCATTGTCGAAGACTGCGGTATCGATATCATTCTTGTTGGCGACAGTATGGGGACAACGGTGTTAGGATATGACAACACACTGCCCGTAACACTCGAGGAGGCCAAAAGCCGGACAGCAGCCGTTGCTCGCGGAACCGACGAGGTGTTAGTCGTCGCCGATATGCCGTTTCTCTCAGTCGGCGTCGACGAGGCCCAGACGGTTCGAAACGCCGGGGAAATGCTCAAAGACGCCGGTGCAGACGCAGTGAAACTCGAAAGCGGCCCGCATACGGTTGAGACGACCAAGCGACTCACCCAACTTGGGATTCCAGTGATGGCACATCTCGGATTGACCCCACAGCACGTCAACCAACTCGGAGGCTACACACGTCAGGGAACGACAACCGAGGCAGCCGAAGAGATTCTTTCGCTTGCGGTCGACCACGAAGCGGCTGGGGCCTTCGCATTGGTGCTCGAACACGTACCAGCAAACGTCGCCAGTCTGGTGACTGACAGGCTCGAGATTCCGACGATCGGCATCGGTGCGGGCTCCGACTGTGACGGCCAGGTGCTCGTCGGGACAGATGTCATGGGCCTTTCCGAACAGATCCCACCGTTTGCCGAGCCGTTCGGCGACCTCAAACGCGAGATGACCGAAGCCATCGAGGCCTACCGAGAGGCCGTCGAATCAGGTGCATTTCCGGCCGCCGAACACAGTCATATACAAGAAGACCTCGATCTCGAGGAAACTCAGTAGTCGGTCTCGAGGCGGTCGAGAAACATTGTGACTGCACCGTTGAACGTAGTTGGCTGTTCGAGCATCGAGAGATGGGCGGTGTGTTCGATCTGAAGCAGCGAACAGTCCATCTCTGCGGTGAAATGTCGCTGGTAGGCCAACGGAACCAGACGGTCATACTCGCCGACGATGGCTGCGGCTGGGAGCGTGAGTTCGCTGAGTCGATCCCGAACGTCGAAACGATGTGCCGTTTTGAAATCTCGAACCGTCACTGCCTGGCCCGTCTCGATCAGAACCTGCTTTGAAAGTTTGTGACTCGCAGCATCAGGGTCGTAGAAGAATCTATTGGGGCCGTGTAGAAAATCAACAGCGTGTTCGAAGTCGGTTTCGAGCAACGCGAGTAGATCCGACAACACTGCCAGCCGCGCGCTCGTATTCGCCAAGACGAGTCCTTTCAGTGGTAGATCGTACTCGAGGGCAACCCAAAGTGCGACGGCTCCGCCAAGTGAATGACCCATCAGGATGCGACAGTCGGTGGCCTCGAGGACGGCAACGACGTCCTCGGCGTACGCCTCGAGCGTTTCGTAGCCGGGGGCGGCCGTAACGTCCTGGCTTTCGCCGTGGCCGCTGAGATCCAGCGCTGCCATTGGCAGTCGCTCGGTGAGTTCGAACTGGCCTTCCCAGAGAACGTGTGAGCCACCACTGCCGTGGATACACAGCATACCAGAGTCTGGCTCGCCGTTGCGGTCGCTGTACGTGTAGGCCGTCGAACGGCCATGGTGAGCGACAGTTTGCATACGGACTGTGGGATGCTCTCGGAGATAAATCGCGGGACTGTTCGGTCGAAAACACACTGTGTGTTACCGAATTGTCCCTCAGTCGTGGTCGCCGGTATGTGAACCGCAATACAAGCTAATTTTTTGACCCCCGACGCTGTACTGCGATTAGTGTGCAAAACATTTATATACTTGTATGGCTAACTGTGGGTTAGTCATATGAATTATACCCAAACCGCCGGTCATGACGACCGCTTTGTGCGGCGCTATGAGTACGACGACCACGCGGTGCTTGCAGTCGATCTTCCGGTCGGCGACGAGTACGTTGACGTGGATGTCGTCGGCTCGACAGCAATCGTCGTCATCGACCACGGCGATCGGCTGTATGAAGCCGAATTCGAACTTCCTGGGACAGACCCAGATGTTACAGTGCACAACGGCGTACTCACGATCACGGTGGCACGATGAAACTCACAGTCAAACCTCTCAAACAGAAAGACGCTGGTCGACGCCTCGCAGCGGTCGATAGAATTGCAGCCGACGAACTCGAGCTTAGCGGCGGAGATTTCGTCCGGCTTGACAGCGACGACGGAACCGCCATCGCCCGCGTGTGGCCCGGGTATCCAGAAGACGACGGAACCGGCATCGTCCGGATTGACGGTCGGCTCCGTCAAGAAGCGGGCGTCGGCATTGACGACCGGGTGACGATCGAAAAAGCAGAGGTCAACCCTGCGGAATCGATCACTATCGCACTGCCCCAGCGACTCGGCATTCGCGGCAACATCGATTCGTTGATCCGCCGAGAGCTTGGCGGCCAGCCTGTCACTGCCGGCCAGAACGTTCAGTTGCCACTCGGGTTTGGTTTCATGGGTGGGCAATCCCAGGCCGTACCGCTGAAAATCGCTTCGACCTCGCCGAAAGGAACTGTCGTTGTTACTGATTCGACGCAGGTCGAGATCTCCGAAAAGCCCGCCGAACAGATCCGCGAGACCTCCGCACCGAGTGCCCCAGGCCCGTCGGGCGGTTCACCGGATATCGCCTACGAGGATATTGGCGGCCTCGACGAGGAACTCGAGCAAGTCCGCGAAATGATCGAACTGCCGATGCGGCACCCAGAGCTGTTCAAACGGCTCGGCATCGAACCGCCCAAGGGTGTGCTGCTGCACGGCCCACCGGGGACAGGTAAAACGCTGATCGCCAAAGCGGTCGCCAATGAGATCGACGCCTCGTTCCACACGGTCTCCGGTCCGGAGATCATGTCGAAATACTACGGCGAGAGCGAAGAACAACTCCGTGATGTCTTCGAGGAGGCTTCCGAGGAGTCGCCTGCGATTATCTTCATGGACGAACTCGACTCCATTGCGCCCAAACGCGAGGAGGCCGGCGGCGATGTCGAACGCCGGGTTGTCGCTCAACTGCTGTCGTTGATGGACGGCCTCGAGGAACGCGGCGAAGTCGTCGTCATTGGCGCGACCAACCGGGTCGACGCCATCGACCCTGCATTGCGCCGTGGTGGCCGATTCGACCGCGAGATCGAAATCGGCGTTCCAGACCGCGACGGACGCAAAGAGATCCTCCAGGTTCACACCCGCAACATGCCACTGGCGGAAGGTATCGACCTGGATGTGTACGCCGAAAACACCCACGGCTTCGTTGGCGCGGATCTCGAAAGCCTCGCCAAAGAGGCCGCCATGCACGCCCTGCGCCGGATTCGTCCACGGCTGGATCTCGAGAGCGACGAGATCGACGCCGAGGTGCTCGAATCGATCGAGGTGCTCGAATCAGACCTCAAATCGGCGCTGAAAGGAATCGAACCATCCGCACTGCGCGAAGTGTTCGTCGAAGTGCCCGATGTCACCTGGGAGGACGTTGGTGGCTTAGAGGACACCAAAGAACGCCTCCGCGAGACGATCCAGTGGCCCCTAGAGTACCCCGAGGTCTTCGAGGAGCTCGATATGGCCGCTGCGAAAGGCGTCATGCTGTACGGGCCGCCGGGAACCGGCAAGACGCTCTTAGCGAAAGCAGTCGCCAACGAGGCCGAATCGAACTTCATCTCGATCAAAGGGCCAGAACTGCTCAACAAATTTGTCGGCGAATCCGAGAAAGGTGTCCGCGAAGTGTTCAGTAAGGCCCGCGAGAACGCCCCGACAGTGGTGTTTTTCGACGAGATCGACTCGATTGCGGCCGAACGCGGCTCTCAGAGTACGGATTCGGGCGTCGGCGAACGAATGGTCAGCCAGCTTCTTACGGAGCTCGACGGCCTCGAGTCACTCGAGGACGTCGTGGTGATAGCCACCTCGAACCGCCCGGATCTGATCGATTCGGCGCTCCTGCGACCCGGCCGACTAGATCGACACGTCCACGTTCCAGTGCCTGACCAGGAGGCTCGCCGGAAGATCTTCGAGGTTCACACCGACCAGAAACCACTGGCCGACGACGTGGATCTCGACAAACTGGCTCGGAAAACCGATGGCTACGTTGGCGCGGACATCGAAGCCGTCTGCCGTGAGGCCTCAATGGCTGCCAGCCGAGAGTTCATCGGCAGCGTCAGCCGACAAGAGGTCGCCGAATCGGTCGGCAACGTCAGGGTGACGATGGATCACTTCGAGGACGCACTCGAGCAGGTCACTGCGAGTGTGACCGCCGAGACCCGCGAACGCTACGACGAGATCGAACGCAAGTTCGGTAAAAGCGAAATCGACCGCTCGGATGACCTGGGGACTGCCTTCCAGTAAACAATACTGGAGACAGCTCTCGAGTTTCGTTCGCCCGGAACAGGCCTGAACGGGCGTGAATCGCATGTGAGACAGTTCTCATCAGAGACACCGCAGTCAGTTTACTACCTGATAGATACGTCTGGTTCGGTGGTATCGACCCAGTGAGAGACGGCCGTTGTTTGAGTTCCAAACGATCGGAGTTCGCTCTCGGCTCGAGCGTTCAGGCAGGCATCCGGCCAGTCCGTTCGAGGCCAGCGAGAACGACGACCGTGACGATGAGGACGGCTGCACCAGCAGTAAAGACGGCGTCATAGCTGTAGCCGCTTTCGACGAACGCGCCGAGAACCGACGAGCCGCCGGATTGTGAAAGCATCCACGCCGTACTAAAGACGGCATACGCACTTCCACGGGCCGAATCCGGCAGCGCGGTCAGAATATAGGCGTCAGTCGCAGGAAACAGCGCGTGGATGACGAATCCAAGCAGCGCAGAGACGACAGCCAGCGCGAACAGTCCGTCGGCGACGACCAAAAGGAGCAGACACCCAGCAAACGAGGAGACGATTCCCAACAACAGCGGCACCGACGGGAGTTCATCGGCCAACTCGCCAGCGATGAAAAACGCGGGTACGCCCGCCGCAAAAACGATAGTTAACATGCTCGAGGCTGCCGCCGGCGAGAGTCCGCGGGACTGCATATACAGATCATAAAAGTTGAACACACCCTGCCAGACAAAGACTGCGAGGCCGGCCAACGCAAGCGCCGAGAGGATGATTCGCCACTCCGAGCGCGCACCGGCGATCAGCGAGCGGTCGTCTGCGCCGGCCTCGGGCAGTTCAGTCCGGCGGGCCACAACCGTTGTATAGATGGTAAAGACGGCTGCGCCAACAGCAATTGCCCACAGCGCGAGCCGCCAGTCGACCCACAGCGAGACCGCGACAAGCGGGGCGGCCGCGACCGCAGCAATCTGGTTGGCCGCACCGTGGATTCCCATCACCCGTCCAACGCGGGCCGGAAACAGCTCACTCAACAGCGGATTCGCCGAAACGAAATAGACACCGGAGGCAGTGCCCATGAAAAACGCGCCGACCATGAGCTGGCCGACAGTCGTCGACGAGCCAGCAGCAGCCGCCGAGACCGCCAGCAGACAGCCCGATACAATCACGAGATAGTGTCTGGGGACTCGAGTCAGCAGCCAGCCGGCCGGCAGTCGGAGCGACGCGCTGCCGACCCACGCGAGCGTCACGATCAATCCAGCGGTCGCCTCACCAATGCCGAACTCGGCGATAAACACATCAAGCAGTGGTGCAAAGACGATTCTGGCTAGATTGAGAAAGAAGACGAGCCCACACAACGAGCCAAACAGTCGGCGGCGACTCACGGCATGGGTTTGAGTCTGTGGGTCTCAAGGGTTCCGATAGCGTCTTTCTGCGTTAGGCCACCAACATCGGCGACAGGGATATAGTCGTGGCAATCGTACAGTATATTCAATGAGACTTCGGCTGTGGGTAATCGTTTTCTGTTCGTTCGGCCTGTTGTTCGGAGTTGGTATCTCCCAGTCGGCTGCCTCTGTTCCCGATGCACGGCTCGTTGTCAGTGACGTCTCAGTTGAACCGACATCGCCGAGTGCTGACGAACGCATCACCGTTGCGTTCACCCTCGAGAACTCCGCTGGCAGTGCCTCCGGTATCGATATCGAGTCGGTCGAACTCGCCGAGCGCTCTCGGTTTGGCGAGACGTACGGCGAGGCTGAAAACCTCGGCTCGCTGTCGCCAGGTGATGAGGTAACGCTTGATTTTCCCGCATCGTTCGATGACTCCGGCGCGTACGACCTCGAACTCCAAATCGAAGGCACCGACGAAGGCGGGAGCGCTGTCTCGATCACGCGACCCATCTCCGTCGATGTCGGTACTGCTGATCCAGACATTGCGGTGAACGCCGAGCGGATCCATATGATCGAAACCGACGATGGCGTCGAAGTCGGCGGTGTCGATGAGCTGTTAGGAGCCGGCGGTGATGACGAACCAGAACCGACCGCCGCAATCGAAGTAAGTGTCTCGAACTTCGGCTCGGCGACCGCCCGCGACGTGTATGTCAACGCGAGCGGTGAGAGCGAAAACTACACACGCCTGCCGGTGAGCGATGTCAGTCCAAACAGTACCGAAACGGCTGTTTTTGAGACAGACCAGTTCGATGCTGATGAAACACTGACCTTCGAAGCAGCCTATCGGCTCTCGACTGACAGCCCCGAAAGCGAGCGGCAGTTGACAACGACGACCTACGAGTATCGCCCCGGTGCAGATTCTCTCGTGCTTACCGATATGGAACTCGAGTATGACGGTGACCGACTATTGCTCACCGGGAACGCCGGCAACATTGGCGAAACGAAACTCAAAAGTACAGTGGTCGCAGTCGGTCAAGCGGCTAACGTAACGCCGAGTGCCCCGCAACGAGACTACTTTGTTGGGACAATCCCCGAGAGTGATTTCGTCACCTTCGATCTGATGGCGACAATCGACGACGATACGACGCCCGAGACGATCCCCGTTGACGTCCAGTACCGCGCCGATGGCGTCCAGTACGAACAGACAATCGAAGTGCCGTACGACGAACCAGCTGCGGATACTGACGGCGACAGCTCGGTGTTTGTATCCGGAGTGGCTCTCAGTGGACTCCTGATTGTCGGGACGGGTGGGTACCTCTGGAGGCGGCGACAGCATGCCAGCAATTGAACTGCGAGAAGCCACAAAACGGTACGACACCGGCGGCGAGGTCGTCGAGGCGCTGAGCGGCGTCGATCTAACGGTCGACCGCGGTGAGTTCGTCTCAATTATCGGCCCCAGCGGCAGTGGCAAGTCGACGCTGCTCAACCTGCTTGGGCTGTTGGACTCACCTACGACTGGTGAGGTGTGGATCGGTGATCAAGATGTAACCGACCTCACCGACGAAAACGCCACGCTGTTGCGCCGCGAGCAGGTCGGCTTCATTTTTCAGGATTTTTACTTGCTGCCGACGCTGACAGCCGTCGAAAACGTCACCGTCCCGACCGTCTTCACACCGGGGCCACCCGCAACTGATCGGGCCGAATCCCTGCTCGCTCGCGTTGGACTGGCTGATCGGCTGTCGCATCTGCCGACTGAACTCTCCGGGGGCCAACAACAGCGGGTGGCAATCGCCCGGTCGTTGATCAACAACCCGCAGATCGTACTCGCCGACGAGCCAACGGGGAATCTCGACAGAGAGATCGGCACGAGCATCCTTGATGAACTCCGCCGCATCACCGACAACGGTGTCAGCGTTATCGCGGTCACCCACGACGAGTTGGTAAACGAGTATGCCGACCGGGTTGTCGAACTCGTCGACGGTGTCTGGCAATGATCGGCCGTTACGTCGATCCCACCCGGTTTCCGGCCGTGTTCATGGCCGTCCGCAACCTCTCGCGGAGTCGACTGCGGTCGGGACTCGCCGGCTTGGGCATTCTCATCGGCGTTGTCGCAATCGCCTCGCTCGGCATGTTCGGCAACGTACTCTCGTTGGGCGCGGACGACGCACTCGGCGATATCGGCAACCAGGTCATCGTGACGCCGAACGCCGACGGCGGCATCGACAGCATCGAAGAATCAACAGTGACTGACATCAAACGCGCCGTTGGCGACACACCGGCTGTACCGCTGCGAACCGGCGGCGGGCTTGTCGAACACGGCGGTGAATCGACGGCGACAACAGTCTACGGCATAGCGGAGCCTGCAGCCGTTTATACGGCCGCTGACGGACGAGTTCCTGAACGACACAGACAGGGTGCACTCGTCGGAGCCAACATGGCCGAACAACTCGAGGTGCGCGTCGGCGCGACGATTACGGTCGACGGCCAGACACACCGGGTCGTTGGCATACTCCAAGAAGTCGAGAGCTTCTCGCCCGTCTCGCCGAACGATGCGGTGATGCTGCCCGAAGACGCTGTCGGCGACGGCAGTGGCTACGATCAGGTAACGATCGAAGCGAACTCCGGCGAGGAAGCCGCCGCTGCCGCGGCCGCCATTGAGTCGACGGTCAACGACCGCCAAGAGCGCGTCGATATTTTCGAGCTGTCGTCGATCACCGACGAGATTGGCACGTTCTTTTCGCTGCTGAATAGCTTTCTGCTCGGGTTGGGTGGGATTTCGCTGCTTGTTGCGGGAGTGAGTATCCTGAATGTGATGCTGATGAGCACCGTCGAACGCCGCGAAGAAATCGGTGTGCTGCGGGCCGTGGGCGTTGAAAAGCGGGATGTGATGCGGATGATTCTTCTCGAGGCTGCATTGCTCGGCGTTATCGGGGCGGCTGGCGGCGTTGTCGTCTCGGTTGGCCTGCTTGGACTGCTGTATCTGTTCGCACCGGTCGACCTGTGGATTCTGCTGCATCCGACGAACCTGTTGTACCTGCTGTTGGCGTTCACGATTGGCGTCGTAATCAGTGTCGTCAGCGGGCTGTATCCAGCCTGGAAAGCCGCCAACGAACGGCCAGTCGAGGCACTGCGAAGTTAGCTCACAGCGTACACAACAGTGCCCATAACATCGATCGCTGTAAGTCTACTATCATGACTATGAGTAGCTGTCATTTAGGATGAGGCTTCTTCGACCGGTTGCACTGCTTCGACAATTCCAGTACCAACTGATAGCGAGGTGCCGTTTGCTAACTCGAACATATACATGCTGCCGACGAACTCATACCCAACAACGGGGAGTTCGGTCACCTGTTGACCGTCATACAGTTCACTCTCGGTGAGAACCGCTGTGTACTTTGCTTTTTCAGCCATACTAATATTCAGACGGCGATAACAATAACAGTTTCACCATAGCAATGGCTACACTGTAAGCAGTTTCGGATCAGGGCTCTGAGGAGTCAGAGCGTATCAGACGATTTGCTTGCCATCGTCGTCGTAGACGCGAATCGCATCAACAGGACAGACACGGGCTGCGTACTGGGCGTCGAACTCCTCGCCCTCGGGTATTTCGGCGACAAAAATATCATCGTCGGTTTCTTCGCTGTTCAGTAGGTCGGCTTTCCCTGCGTCGAGGTCTTTCTCAAAGCCATCCCACTCGTCGACACATTGGAACATGCCAATGCAGGTATCACGGTCAAATTCGATTTTCATGCTGTTGATTTCCTCGAGTTCTTCTATAGTTCATCTGCTTCAAGCAGTTCTGTTGCATCCAACACATCCCGATACCGCTGACGGATAGTCACCTCACTGATGTTCGCGACCGCAGAGATATCCGGCTGAATAATGGATTCACCACACAGGCGTGAGGCCGCATACAGCGCGGCAGCAGCGATTCCCGCAGGGTTCTTTCCACTGTGTACTCCTTGTTTGGTCGCATCGTCGATGAGTTTCCGAGCATACCGATCAGTCTCGTTTGAACACTCGAGTTCCGAGGCAAACCGTCCAACGTACTCCATTGGATGTGACGGTGGAATCTGGAGGTCTAACTCACGCGAAATGTAACGATACGTCCGTTCGATGTCGAGTTTCTCGACACGACTGACTTCGGTGAGTTCATCGATCGTTCGTGAGATGCCATTGGTTCGGGTCGCCGCATACAACGCGCAGGTCGCTACGGATTCTATCGACCGCCCCGGAAGCAAATCCTCATCTAGGGCCCGTCTATAGATCACACTCGCCGTTTCTCGAGTCGGGTCAGGAACGCCGAGTGCTGAAGCCATGCGATCGATCTCGCCAAGTGCTCGCTTCAAATTCCGGCCTTTCGAATCCTGCGTGCGGAACCGTTCGTCCCACGTGCGAAGCCGACTCATTTTTTGTCGCTGACGCGCCGACAGAGGGTTTCCATGAGCATCGCGGTCGCGCCACCCGATGTCTGTTGTCAGTCCCTTATCATGCATCCGTTGTGTGGTTGGCAGTCCGACTCGAGAGGCAGTTTCTCCTTGTTCGAAATCGAACGTTCGCCACTCCGGTCCGCGGTCAATCGTCTGTTCGGAAATGAGTAGTCCGCACTCCGAACAGACTGTTTCATCCGTGTCACTGTCTCGTATGAGCCGCCCAGAACACTCAGGACACTCATTGTGTCTCTGGGTCTCGAGTGAGTGGTCGAACCCAGAGACAGCGTTTGGTTTCGATCGTCTGGTTGTGCTCAACTGGTCGTTGGTCATAGTCGAATTATGTGGTTTGGTTTCGGCCTGGCAACTCGTCTCTGTTCACTGTAGTATTCCCATCCATTCAAAATAAGTTTTGTGACTACAAATAGTTTCTAACAATACTCAAAGAAACTGTCCTTAGTTACTAATCGGGATGTGGGGTCTCGAATATCACCGCAGAGAACATGCAACGTGATCTGTACTTTGCGTTCGATGCCATCGAAGAAATCCAAGTTACGGTTCCATCGACAGAGGATGTCGGGGCCGATACGGTCGAAGGTGACCGTGGTGGCGGCCTGCAGTTCTCTCGGCGAGGTCTCGCGGCCCACATAGCAGTAGTCTTTTCGGACTCCCCTACTAAAAAAGGCCAATGACCGAGCAGGCTTCGTCGGCAACTGAAGACAGAAAAGACGACCACGTACGGATCGCTCGAGAGCGGGATGTCGAAACTGATGGAACCGGTTTCGAAGACGTTCGGTTGGTTCACAACGCGCTTCCGGAACTCGATTACAACGCAATCGACACCAGCATTGACTTTTTGGGCCACGAGCTGTCGGCTCCCATCTTTATCGAAAGCATGACTGGTGGGCACGGAAACACCACGAAACTCAACCGAGCGTTGGCGCAGGCTGCCAGTGAGACGAACATCGCAATGGGCCTCGGTAGCCAGCGTGCCGGTCTTGAACTTGAGGATGAGAGCGTCCTCGAGTCCTACACCGTCGTCCGTGAAGTCGCCCCCGAGGCGTTCATCTACGGTAATCTGGGTGCCGCACAGCTTCGAGAGTATGACCTCGAGATGGTCGAACGCGCCGTTGAGATGATACAAGCAGATGCGCTTGCGATTCATCTGAACTTTCTCCAGGAGGCAGTCCAGCCAGAGGGCGATGTCGACGGTCGGGACTGTCTGGATGCAATCAAACGCGTCGCAGCAGACCTCTCAGTGCCGGTCATTGTTAAAGAAACGGGCAACGGCATCTCCCGCGAGACGGCTACACAACTCGCCGATGCGGGCGTTGACGCGATCGATGTCGCAGGAAAAGGCGGGACGACGTGGTCCGGTATCGAAGCCTACCGTGCGGCGGCCGTCGGTGCTTCTCGACAACAACAGATCGGGACGCTGTTCCGAGAGTGGGGTATTCCGACCGTTCCAAGTACCATCGAGTGTGCGGCTGTCCACGACTGTGTGGTCGCAAGCGGTGGCGTGCGAACCGGGCTCGATATCGCCAAAGCAATCGCAGTCGGCGCACAAGCCGGTGGGCTCGCCAAACCATTCCTCCAGCCGGCTGCGAAAGGGTCGGATGCCGTTGTCGAACGAATCGAGGATCTACTCGCCGAACTCCAGACAGCGATGTTCGTGACTGGCTCAACTTCGATTGAGGAACTCCAACAGACGGACTACGTGTTGGAAGGCACCACACGTGAGTACGTCACCCAACGACGTCTCTGAGGGCTCAAAAGCGGCTTTGCTTTCGAATGTCTGTCTCGGAGTCTGTCGGACACACAGCACCGTGACTGGAAGAATCACAATAAAAAATCAACGAGTGGGCTACACCACAGTCGCGTTCAAGGTGTGATTAATTGTCAACAGATAACACGGATTGAGAGCAACAAACAAACATTCATACCCACATAGCTGACACGACCAGTAGGAAAAAGCGGATACCACGTCGAAACGTTCAAATCAAAGAGTTCCGAGATGATATGTATGTCTGCCCAAACGAGCCTGGATCGACGGAGCTACCTGAAAGCTGTCGGTGCAGCTGCAGCAACAACCGCCATTGCCGGCTGTACCGGCGAGGATGACAACGTAATCAATCCCGGAACCGCTTCAGGATTCCCTCCGTTTGAGTTCACTGAAGACGGCGAACTCATGGGCTTCGATATTGACCTTGCAGAGGCCGTTATCGAGCGGGCGGGCTATGAAGTCGGCGAATGGACTGATACCGAATTCGACTCGCTGATCCCCTCGCTGACCGAAGGCAACATCGATATGGCCGCCGCAGCGATGACGATCACCGACGACCGCGCCGAGACCATCGCCTTTAGCGATCCATACTACGAGGCCGACCAGGCCGTTCTCATCTCGGATGACGCTGATTTTGAGCCCGAAAGCCTCGAGGAGCTGGCCGACCGCATCGTCGGTGCCCAATCAGGCACAACCGGCCTCGACGAGTTGGATGCGTTGGTCGAAGACGGCACTGTCGACGAAGACGACACCCGTCAGTACGAAAACTACACACTCGGCGTCCAAGACCTCGAGAATGGGAACGTCGATGCACTTATTCTCGACATTCCGGTTGCAGAAAACTTCGCTGACAGTCGCGCAGTGAGCGTTGCGTTCCGAGTCGAAACCGGCGAAGAATACGGCTTTGGACTTCGCCAGGATGACGATCGGCTCGAGGATCTCAACGCCGCACTCGAAGAGATTCAAGACGACGGCACCTACGACGACCTCGTCGCGGAGTGGTTCGAATAGCGTAGATGGATGTTGCTCTGCTGCAGGTGAGCGACTGGCAGTTTATCGCCGCCAACTGGCGGTTCCTCCTGTTGGGGACAGTCGTGACGGTGCTTTTGACAATTAGTAGCCTCTCAGTTGGCTTCCTGTTGGGCTTTCCAGCCGGTGCGATCGAGGTGTATGGCCGCGGTCGGCTACAGACGTTCGTCAGCGGTGCCGGTGTCATTCTTCGGGGCACGCCGATTGTCGTCCTGATCGTGCTGTTTTATTTTTCGCTGCCGATCCCACAGTTGGGGACTGTCCCGGTGATCGATCTGCAGTTGACTGCGTTTATCGCAGCGACACTCGCTCTTGGCCTGCGGAGTGCTGCCTACCAAAGCCAGGTGTTTCGTGGGGCGATTCAGTCGATCGGTGAGGGACAACTCGAGGCCGCCCGGTCTGTGGGGCTCAGCAAACTGCAGGCGATTAGATACGTGATCTTCCCACAGGCCGTCCGGCGGTCATTGCCGGGGTTCCAAAACGAGTTTACCATTGTCCTCAAAGATACCAGTGTCGCGTTCGCGATCGGGTTGGCAGAGTTGCTGACTCGCGCCGAGCGGTTGTATCTGCAACCCGGCCGTGACACCGCAGTTATCGAGGTTATCATCACGATCAGTGCGATCTATTTCGTGCTGACGTTCAGTACGAATCGGGCGCTTGATTATCTCCACAGCCAGTATGCGATTCCGGGAGGCAACGAATGAGTGTACTTCGTATCGAAAACGTTGACAAATCCTACGACGACGAACCAGTACTGCACGACGTGAGCTTCGAGATGGAGCGCCAACAAGTCGAAGTAATCGTCGGTCCGAGTGGATCAGGAAAATCGACGCTGCTTCGGTGTGTTAACCGCCTGACGGAGATCGACGACGGCGCAATCTATCTCGATGGTGAAGAGATCCACTCGGTAGACGAAAACGAACTCCGTAGACGGGTCGGGATGGTGTTTCAGGACTTTAGTCTGTTTTCGCATCTCACAGCCCGCCGTAACATTACGTTGGGCTTGCGAGAGGTGTTGGGCCTCTCAGAAGAGCGTGCTGAGGCGAAAGCCGACGACTATCTCGAGCGTGTTGGCCTTGCTGACCAGGCCGAGTCGTATCCAGCCGAACTGTCCGGAGGCCAACAGCAACGTGTCGGGATTGCACGCGCATTGGCGATGGATCCCGAACTCATTTTGTTTGACGAACCAACAAGCGCACTTGATCCGGAGTTGATCGGTGAGGTGTTAGGAGTGATGAAAGATCTTGCCGACGGTGGAATGACGATGCTGTGTGTCACACACGAAATGGGGTTCGCACGGTCGGCAGCCTCGAGCATTACGTTTCTGGATGAAGGTCGAATTGTCGAACGCGGATCGCCCGACCAACTGTTCGAAAACCCCGAAAGCGATCGGACAGCAGCGTTCCTTAGTGACCTTCACCAATGACGACCGACAGCCGTACCGAGGCAGTTGGTACGCCCTCCGGACGGCCCCGCCAACTTGTCGCGGCTGTGGGCGTCATCTTTTGGACGTGGCTACTCGCGCGGTGGGCGTATCACAACACACTAATCGATTCTGTGCTGACGGCTGTTGGCCTCCCTGATCTCGTCCGGTCTGATCTTGGAGTCAGCCAGCGCGAGCCGTTGTTCCCGGCCGAGCCGTTTGAGGCGGTTGCCGAAAGTATCAGCGGGCTGGCAGCCTCTCTCGGCCCTGCTGGTTTACTCGTCGAGTGGCTTGCCTGGCCCCTCGAGGTGGCTGCGCTTGCGACGACAGCCGAACCCGCATTGGCAGCCGGCGCGTTCGTGACGATCTATCTGACGGTGATCCCAATGGCGCTCGGACTGTTCATTGCGCTGCCGACAGCCATTGCCCGCATCTACGGCGGGCCGATTAGCAGCCGGCTCTCGTTGGTGTTTACCGAACTGGTTCGCGGCACACCGCTGCTTGCCCAACTGTTTTTCTTCTATTTTGCCCTTCCACTTGCGGGAATAATCGACGGTATCTGGCTGATGGATCTCAGTGGTGCACCCCGAACGGCGGCGGTAGTGGCAATGGTCGCATTTACGATCAATTCGGCGGCTTATCAGGCCGAATACATCCGGTCGGCACTACAGTCGGTTGATGCTGGGCAACTGACTGCTGGCCGGGCGGTCGGACTCTCAAAATTACAGGCTATTAGACATATTGTCTTACCACAAGGGCTCCGGTTTGCGATCCCTGGCTGGACCAACGAGTTCATCTATCTGCTGAAATACACCTCGCTGGCCGCATTTATTACCGTTCCAGAAATGTTCCGTCGTGCTCAGAACATCGGCTCAGACACGTTTCAATACACCGACATTTACTTGATTGTCGCCCTGTGGTATCTCGCACTCGTACTGACGACCGCGTTAGTGATGAGCAAGGTTGAAACATACTTTTCGGTGCCCGGAGTCGGGCAGGCGGGCCGCCAGTAGGTGGCGGCCATTGTTCGAGCCACGCGCCAACAACGACTGTCACTGCAGACCGTACAAAGAGTTCCAATATATTTGACAGCAATGTGGACTGTCTTCTGAGAGACGATAACAGGTCAACTACCGAGAACAATTCTACTTTCTGTTCAAAAACTTTTGTTTGGTAATTACCCACAAACGTTGAATACAGTGGCCAAAGAGTACGTACATAGGGACTAATATGGCGATTACCTCAACAATCGGCGGGTCACGCACAGCATTTGATTCGGTCACAGAGGTACTCGCAAAAGCAAACGAACGAAAGACTGGCGATGAGCTTGCGGGTGTCGCTGCCCGGTCGGATGCTGAACGTGTTGCCGCCAAAGACGCACTGAGCGAGATCACACTCGAGACACTCCGAGAGAATCCTGTTGTCGCCTACGAAGACGACGAGGTGACTCGAGTAATCCAAGATGCCGTCGACGAATCAGTCTACGAGCGGATCGCTGGCTGGACAGTGGGCGAACTCAGAGAGTTTCTCGTCGATACCACCACGACAGACGGAGCGATCAGTGCCATCCGACCTGGCTTGACAAGCGAGATGATCGCAGCGGTCACCAAGCTAATGTCGGATATGGATCTCGTGTTGGTTGCGTCGAAAATCACGGTGACCGCCCGCTGTAACAACACCATCGGCGAGCCCGGCCGGCTTTCATTTCGCTTACAACCGAACGATCCGGCCGACGACATCGGAAACATCCTCGATTCGACTCGAGAAGGGCTGGCCTACGGCGTTGGCGATGCGGTGATCGGGATCAACCCAGTGACAGACACTGTCGGAACGACGACTGAAATCCTGGAGGCGACCCACAGAATCATCGAGAAGAACGACATTCCGACCCAGAACTGTTGTCTCTCGCATGTGACAACCCAGATGGATGCCATCCGCGAGGGGGCTCCGGCAGACCTGATCTTTCAGAGCATTGCGGGAACCGAAGCCGGCAACGACGAGTTCGGCGTCGATGTCGCAATGCTGGATGAAGCCTACGAACTCGGCCAAACCCAAGGTACTGCTGGAGGCCCGAACGTCATGTACTTCGAAACCGGCCAAGGCTCGGAGCTCTCCGGGGACGCCCACCATGGCGTCGACCAAGTGACACTCGAGGCGCGGTGTTACGGCCTTGCCAAGCGGTATGATCCGTTCATCGTCAACACGGTTGTTGGCTTCATTGGCCCCGAATACCTGTATGACGGCAAGCAGGTGATTCGTGCCGGCCTCGAGGACGTGTTCATGGGCAAGCTCACCGGCATTTCAATGGGGATCGACGCCTGCTATACGAACCACATTCAGGCCGACCAGAACGATATCGAGCGACTGGCGATGTTGCTCTCGAAGGCCTCGAACTACTTCATTACCGTTCCGATGGGCGATGATGTCATGCTCAACTACCAGTCGAACAGCTACCATGATGCCGCCTCGCTGTGGGAGTTACATGACCTCCGGCCGGCAGCCGCCTTCGAGGAGTGGCTCGAGGAGATGGACATTATGCAGGAGGGCAGACTCACCGAAAGGGCAGGCGATCCGACGCTGTTCACCGAGGGATAACCAATGGCAACAAACAACACACCGGACGATCTCGAGGACATTCTCGACCGTATCGCCGAGCGCAACCCTTCGCGGCTTGGTGTTGGCCGGGCAGGCTCGCGGCCACGAACACCAACACTTCTCGAGTTCCGCTCGGACCACGGCGTTGCCCGTGATGCCGTCCACAGCCATGTCAGCGACGAGCTTATTGAGACGATGGAGCTGTTTGCCATCCAGACGCTCGTCGATGATAAAGACGAGTATCTCGCCCGCCCTGATAAGGGCCGAGAGATCTCAGAGGTGACCACAGAGCGGCTCCAAAATAACTGCCAGCACGCACCGCAGGTACAACTAATCGTTGCTGACGGTCTGAGTTCAACCGCCGTCGAGCGTAACATCCCCGACCTGCTGTCGATTCTCACAGACGGGCTCGACCAGCGCGGACTCGATGTCGGAACTCCGGTTTTCGTCACCTACGGTCGAGTCGATGTGATGGATGCGATTGGCGAGACACTCGAGGCCGAAAGCTGTGTGATCTTACTCGGCGAGCGGCCTGGTCTGGCGACCGCCGAGAGCCTGAGTGCGTACATGGTCTACGACCCCGAACGCGGGACGCCGACAGCAAAAAAGACAGTGATCTCCAACATTCATGACGGCGGGCTGCCGCCGGTCGAAGCCGGGGCCGAAATCGTCGATCTCGTCGAGGAAATGTGTGACAAACAGGCAAGTGGCCTCGAGCTTACTGCTGCAGACCGTGAGTTCGCAAAGGAATAATGCTTCAGACAGCAAAGGAGGTGATAGATGGCCTTTGAGGGTGCTACGACGGCTGGTTCAACGCTGACGAGCGTCGGCATCGACGTCGGGACGACAACGACCCATATCGTCGTCAGCGAACTGGAAGTCAAGTCTATCGGGGTTACGGGAGCTGAAAAACTCGAGATTGGCGACCGGGCAGTCTGTTTCCGCGGGCCGGTTCACGAAACGCCGCTTGTCGATCCCGAAACCGTCGACATTGAGGCGGTCGCCGGACTCATTAATAAAGATCTCACTACCGCTGGTGTTGTTCCCGAAGATATTGACACGGGTGCAGTCATTGTCACCGGCGAGACAGCCCGTACCGCAAACGCCGAGCCGCTGGCACACCAACTCGCCGACGAAAGCGGGAGCTTCGTCGTCGCTACTGCTGGGGCGGCACTCGAGGCAATCTTGGCCGGACGGGGTGCTGGGTCAGCCAGCTACGCAGCCGACTCGGACACGACGATCGCCAACGTCGATGTCGGCGGTGGGACGACCAATACTGCGATTTTCGATGCCGACGGCGTTGTCGAAACCCGGTGTCTCGATGTTGGTGGACGGCTGGTTGGCGTTGCTGAGGGGCGGCTTACGAAACTAGCTGATCCAGCCCGCAAGATCAGTGAGGCCCACAGCTTCGGTCTGTCAGTCGGCGATCCGGTGGATACAGAAACACTCTCTCGGCTGGTGGATGCGATGGCGAGCCTCGTGGCCGATTCACTTCTTGGGCCGCCATACGACCAACTCACACAGCAGTTGTCGATCGGGCCGCTCCCGGAAGAATCCCAACCGGTTGATGCAGTCGTCTTTACCGGTGGTGTCGGCCGGCTCGTTGGCGAACAGACCGCTTCGAGTGCCGATTTTGAGCCGTTTGCCTACAACGACCTCGGGCCGCTGCTTGCTGGGGCACTTACCGAGGCGGCTGCCGAGTCACAGCTACCGACCAAGCGATTAGCAGAGGATTTGCGTGCGACCGTCATCGGGGCCGGAACGCACACAACCCGACTCAGTGGCCGAACAGTCTGTATCGACGAGACGCTGCTGCCGCTGCGTAATCTGCCGGTGATCGCAGCTGGCTCGCTGGCAGACGTCGATAACAACCAACTGACTGCAACGTTCTCGAGGGTGCTTTCGGAGGCGACCCAGCGATATGACGTTCGTGATGTCGGCGGCATTGCAGTCGGCATTGAAGCCATGGGCGGACTCTCGTACGACCGGCTTCGGGAGGTTGCAGTGTCGTTTACAGCGGCGTTGGCCGAGAGTTATCCCCCATCGATTCCGATCGTCGTTGTCACCGAACAGAACTGTGCGAAGGCACTCGGGCAGTTGCTGAGCGTTCGCTGTACAGACCGGCCGCTTACGGTGATCGATGAACTCGCGGTTCGAACAGGATCGTATCTTGATATTGGCGAGCCGATTGCGGATGGCGAGACGGTTCCGGCAGTGGTCAAGACGCTCGTGTTTGGCTCTTGAGATTCGTCTACTCTCGACGGCCTCAGCACAGTAGTTTGAGGTTCGGTGTGTACGACCGGTCGGTGAGTCTCCGTCACACTTCTCGGGCAGGCTATCGGGGATGGATTCACACTGCTTTTGATGCATCACACGAAAGCCACACCCAATGGACGAGGAACTCCGCGAGCGCATCAAACAGGAAGCCGAAAAGCACGCCCTGTTCAATGCGCTCAAACACGACAGCGATCCCGACGTCGGGGCTATTATGGGCCCACTGATGGGCGAGAATCCCGACTTCCGACCGCACGGCGACAAAGTGCCGGGCGTCGTCGGCCAAGTCGTCGGAACAGTCGGTCAACTCGACGGCAAGGCACGTCGCGAGCGACTTGCCAAACTCGACCAACAGTTGGTCGACGAACTCGAGGCCGAAGACGACGCCGACGAACACACCCTTCCAGACCTGCCGAACGCCGACGAGTATGACACCGTCCGGCTCCGTGCTGCGCCCAACCCAAACGGCCCATGGCACCTCGGCCACGCCCGCATGCCGTCGGTGATCGGCACCTACTGTGAGCGCTATGACGGTGCGTTCGTCGTCCGGTTCGACGACACCGACCCCGAAACCAAACGCCCGGATCTGTCGGCTTACGACGCTATTCTCGAGGATATCGCTTATCTCGGCTTCGAGCCCGACGAAACCTACCGTGCGTCTGATCGCCTCGAGATCTACTACGACCATGCCCGCGAGTTGATCGAGATGGGCGAGGCCTACACCTGCGATCTTCCGGCCGAGGAGTTCTCTGAACTCAAAAAAGAAGGAACACCGTCGCCGAACCGCGAGAAAGATCCTGAAACCGTCCTCGAGGAGTTCGAGAACATGCTCGACGGCGAGTACAACTCAGGAGAGATAGTCCTGCGGGTCAAAACCGACATCGAACACAAAAACCCCGCACTGCGCGACTGGGTTGCCTTCAGAATGATCGATACACCGCATCCTCGCGAAGAGGCAAGCGAGTACCGCTGTTGGCCCATGCTCGATTTTCAGTCGGGCGTCGACGACCACCTCACCGGCATTACCCACATTATTCGTGGAATCGACCTCCAAGACTCCGCAAAGCGTCAGCAGTTCCTCTATGAGTACTTCGATTGGGAGTATCCCGAAGTGCTCCACTGGGGACATGTCCAGATCGACGAGTACGATGTCAAAATATCCACATCTACGATCGCCGAACACATCGAGGCCGGCGAACTTGACGGCTGGGATGACCCACGTGCACCGACGCTCCAGTCGGTTCGCCGCCGCGGCATCCGTGGACAAGCCATTGTCGAATCAATGATTGGCCTCGGGATGTCGACATCGGATGTGGATCTCGCCATGTCGTCGATCTACGCCAACAACCGCGATATCGTCGACGATGAGGCGAACCGCTACTTCCTGGTTCGCGACGGTCAAAAAGTACCAATCGTCGGTGACGACAAGCCGTCCGCAGGCCACCCACCACTGCATCCAAACCACGAAGACCGAGGCACGCGTGAGATTCCGGTCGGCGAGGCGGTTCTCATCGAACCCGACGACCTGCCGAAAGAAGCCGAGCGCGTTTGGCTCAAAGGCTACGGTTGTGTGCGATACGCTGACGGCGAGTTCGCGGCTACCGGCGACGACATCTCTGCGGTTCGTCAAGAGGGCGTAGACGTGATTCACTGGGTGCCAGCCGACACCGCAGTCGACGTGCGATTGCGAACACCTGACGGCGAAGTGACCGGCAAGGCAGAACCAGACTTCGCAGAGACCGATATCAACGATATTATCCAGTTCGAGCGGATCGGCTTCGTCCGAGTCGACGACCACGCCGAGCAATCTGTCGTCTACTACACGCACGCATAGGACTGCTGGCACGATTTATCTGGGAGTATACGACTGGACGGCAGCCGTCGGTGATAGGTTTTGTTGAATTTTCAACAACCAACAGCTAATAGACAACAAGCGATCTGCAGGAAGTTATTACCTTTGATAGGTGGGCACAAACAGTTATTCTGCCTACGGTAATTGCGTATCTAATGAGTTCGCTTGTCGAGGGAAATACGATTGGAACGGGCACGACGACCGAAGAATTAGCAACCGAAATCGGGTTGACAGCCGACGAAATCCAGTGGCGCCAGGAGTTTATTTCGTTCGATAAAGAAGACGAAACACGGCTAGCAGGTCTCAACGAGCTGTTCCGTGCAGACCAAACACAGTTTGTTGATACGTTTTTTGAACCAATTGTCGCCCACGAGCGCACGGCCGAAATCGTCGAGCGGTCGCCACGAGATGCAGAGGCTATCCGTCAGATCATTGTTGGCTACTACCAGACGTTGACCGGCGGCCGATATGATCGAGAATACTACAAACACCGAACTCGCATTGGACGGCTCCACGACCGACTGGATATGCCGTTGCACTACTTTGGTGGGATGTCAGCCAACATCCAAACAGAGTTCGTCGATCACATCCTGGAGGCTGCAGCCGCCGAGTTGGCTGCGGGCGAGCCAGATTCAGAAACCATCGTCGACCGAATCGCCGAAGCCAAAGCCGACATCAACGCCGTCATCCGCGGACAGAATCTTGATATGCAGGTTATTAATGACACGTATCTGCATTCGTACTCCTCAAAACTCACTGCCGAAATCGAAGCCTCACGGACACTCCGGACAGACATTGGTTCGTCGGTAAGCAAAATCGCCGAACAGGCTCGAGATATCGAACATGAAATGAACCGCATTTCTAGATCGACAGACACACAATCCGAACAGGTCGGCCAGTTGGCCGACGAGATTGCTAATCTCAGTGCAAGTGTTGAACAGATCGCCGCCAGCAGCGACGATGTCACACGAACAGCCAAACGCACAGAAGATGCCGCACACAACGGTCGGAGTGCCGCCGGAACTGCGGTCGACCGTATCGAGCGAGTCGCCGAAACCAGCCGAACGGTCGGCGAGCAAATGGATGAGTTGGTCGAAGCAATCGACCAGATCGAAGGCATCGTTGATACGATAGACCAGATTGCAGATCAGACGAACCTATTGGCACTCAACGCCTCCATTGAGGCTGCCAGAGCCGGCGATGCTGGCTCAGGGTTTGCGGTCGTTGCCGACGAAGTCAAATCGTTAGCCGAAGAGTCCAAACAGCAGGCCGATCAGGTTGATTCGATCATCGAAACAGTCACCGACCGAATAGATCTCACCGCCGAATCACTCTCGGAGGCCGAAGACCACATCACAAGCAGTGCCGAAGAGGTCAAAGAAACCCAACAAGAACTCGATGTCGTTGTTGATGCGGCCGAAGAGACGGCCGACAGTATCGCACAGGTAGCCCAAGCAACAGACGAACAGGCCTCGACAAGTACGGAACTCGCTGCAACCATCGACACTGTTGCTGAAGGCACAGACGAGGTCGCAAAAGCAGTCGGTTCCGTCCGGTCGTCGGTTGGTATTCAAACAACCCAACTGTCGTCAGTCGAAAACGCGCTTGACGAACTCACAGAGACGGTCGAAGCGACCAACACGGAGGGTGCAGGTTCTGTTGAGTACGTCGAGCGAGATGACTCGCTTGTTGCCGACCAACAGTCCCCGTCGACTGACGGTGGCCAAAAGCTCCCTGCGTCGATTCGCAGACAGCTTCCTGATGGAATTCCGTCGTTTGTCGTCGACAGCTTAGACCGAGAGACCGCCGAGCGAATTATCAGCGGTGAAGCAGATCTCCCAAGCGGCTTTGAGGAGTTCGGCCAGTAGGAGTGGCCAACAGTGGCTGGTAGGTGTACCGACTAGCCACTGTATCGGCACAAACTATTTGTATCTGTGGCATCCAGTAACATACAAGCCGATGGTTGAAGATCGAACCGAACAACCAAAACAAGGTACAGACTCAAAAACAAACAGGCCGAAAAAGATGATATTCGAATCAGAACTCTGGACAGAGCGTCCAAAGTGGAAGTAATATTTTGAGCCGTTTTCTTGTTACTATTGCTTCAGATCTAAAGCGAGACGACGAACAATAGCCCTTGAGGTGTGATCGATAGCTCTCAGCAGACTGGTTTCGGATTGACGCCCATTGACTCGAGCGACTGAGTGTATTCGTCGTAGGCTGCCTGAATCGCTTCGGTGGCTGCGACTTGTGCTTGGTCTCGGTCGGCGGGCGTCTCACAAACTGTGTCGATCAGCTCGGCTGCACGCTCGAGTTGCCCATCAACGTCGCCGCCGAGATCGCGGAACACACTCGCAGTCTGTGGGTCGGCATCCCCCACGAAGTAGCCGGTGTACTGTTCTTTCGATTTTTTGGCTACGAGACAGCGACCAACGAGCCCACCAGCACGCTCGATTGTCGACTCGAGATCCCGAAGCCTCAACTGGATTGCAGGGAGTTGCTCATTTTCGGCTGCTCGAGGTGAGTTGTCGATTTTGTCGGCGACTGTTTCATAATGGTCGGCCTCCTGGTTGGCGACATCGGCGAACAGTTCGGCGGCGGCCGTGTTTGGTTCGTCGTCAGCCCACGCCTCGAGCGTCTCGCGGGCAGCGTCTTCGGCGATGGCGGCGGCTTGGAGGACGGGTTCGGCCTCGAGGTTACCGTCAGTTTCGGCATACAGTGCCTTCGAGGAGCCGAGTCGCGAGAGTGCAGTGCTGTTTTCGGTTCGGACAGACTCAATGAACTCATCGTTCATAGCCGATACAACATGGTCGAGGCTATTGAGTCTGGGCGGTTCGGTTCAACCGTCTGTCACCGCAATCAGACAGAAAACCAAAGCCGTTTGCGGCCGGTGTGTTGCTGTGGGCTCAGATCCAGCCGATTTTACCAACTACTCAACGGAACTGCTCCGGTGGTTCGTGCTTGTGACCACCTACTTTTTGCTGGCGCTGTTTGTGATCGGAATCTATGATCTCGGATTGGGGCTGTATCTACTCATCATCACGGGAGAGTACACAGATCCGGTGGCCGTTGTCGGATTGATCGATACGGTGTTGTTGCTGTTGATCATTCTCGAGGTTCACCGAACGCTGATCGCCTACGCAAACGACAACCCTGTATTGCCGATTGTCGTCAGCGCAGCGCTGATCGCTGTCTCGAGACAGATTATTAGCTTTCGTGTGGATGATTTCGAGCCTGTCGGCGATGTGTTGCCAGCCGCCGTTGGGCTGGCAGTGTTGCTCGTCTCGTTGGTTGTCGTCTACGTCGTGGTTCGAGGGGGATCAATTGCAGAGCAGTTGTCTCTGTCTTCGAAATCCGGAGGCTAACACCTGGAATCTGGAAGCGAAGATCTAAAATCCGAAGACACAGTTTTCGAAACCAGCGGTTTTGGGTCTCGAGAGGTATGTTTTCTTCACGGAGTTCCGTCGTGGTGCTCGCTCAATCTCACGTTGTTTCACGGCCCGCACTGGTCGCCGCTCGCCTTCGAAACGGACTCAGTCGTCGGCTTGGCCTTTCTCTATAGGCGCACCAACGAGGTTCCCCCACTCTGTCCAAGAGCCATCGTAGTTGGCCGTATCATCGTAGCCGAGCAGTTCGTGGAGTGCAAACCAGGCGACCGACGACCGCTCGCCGATTCTGCAGTAGGTAACTGTCGTGCCGTCGCCGTCAATTTGTTTTTCGGCGTACAGTTGCTCGATCTCTTCGGCAGATTTGAACGTCCCGTCATCGTCAGTGACTGCTGCCCACGAGATGTTTTTCGCGCCGGGAATGTGGCCGCCGCGCTGGGCGGTCTCGGTGAGTCCTGGTGGGGCCAGCACCTCGCCGCTGAATTCCTCTGGTGACCGAACGTCTACCAGCGGCACGCCGCGTTCGATTGCGTTTTCGACATCCTCTCGATACGCGCGGATCGACTCGCGCGGCCCTGAGGCCGTGTATTCGACCTCATCGAACGCAGGGACGTCGTCAGTGAGTGGATACTCGTGTTCGACCCAGTACTCACGACCCCCATTGAGGAGTTTCACGTCGTCGTGGCCATAGTATTTAAACTGCCAGTAGGCGTAGGCCGCAAACCAGTTTGCGTTATCACCGTACAGAACAACCGTCGAGTCTTCGGTGATACCGTGTGAACCAAGCAGCTTTTCGAAGTCGTCTTTGGTGAGGATATCACGAGTCGTCTGATCCTGCAGTTGGGACTCCCAGTTGAACCCGATTGCCCCAGGAGCGTGTCCGTCCTCGTAGGCTTCGGTATCAACATCGACTTCGACCAGTCGATGGGCCGGATCATCACTCTGGAATGCCTCGAGATTGTCCTCGAGCCAGTCGGCTGTAACCAGTACATCGGTTGCGTATTCTGCGTCTGACATACACTCTTTGCTTTGGGGACTACTGCCTTAGTACTGATCCAGACGGTGGTTTCAGCCGGTCATACAGGGAATAGGAGAGTGTTGCAGCCTTTGTAGACGGAAGTAATTTCTGGCGGTGACTGGATTGGTCTAACGTCATCTTACGTGGGTTCATATTCGGGTTGGTGTACACACATACCCGCAGTATTTTCCGGCATTGGCGAACACTAGCGTTCGACAGCTTCGATAGATGGTTCAATGAGCATTGAGTTCAAACGCGTTCGTATGTGTGCACACCTCGCCGACCCATCGTGGCTCGCCGACCACATAGACGACCCAGCAGTTCGAATCGTCGATGTTCGCGAATCGTGGGAGTACGACTCGATTGGCCACCTACCGGGTGCGGTCTCGATTCCATTTGCGTCCTACCGTGACCGAGACTCGGCCGATCCAGGAACGCTACCCGGAGCCAACGCGTTCGCCGAACTACTCGGTGCGGCCGGAATCTCACCTGCTGATACCATCGTTGCCTACGACGACACCCATGGGGTGTTTGCGGCGCGCTTCGTGCTGACTGCACTGGCCTACGGCCACCGGGATGTCAGACTCCTTGACGGTGATTTCAGCGCGTGGCGACAGCAGTATGAGACCACAACGGCGTCCCCCGAGACAGATCCTGTCGCCTACGAAACGCTGGGGCTCGCCAAAGATGCACCGATTGTTCGAACCGAGGACGTTCAGGCTGCTGTTGAATCAGGCGAGAGAACGCTGATTGATACCCGCGAAGCCTGGGAGTACGAGGAAGGCCACCTGCCGGGGGCCGTGCGACTCGACTGGATGGAGTTGGTCGACGAAGACACACGCGGCATCAAACCCAAAGACGAGATCGAAAAACTGTTGGCTGCCAGAGGGATCGACACCGACCGCTCGAGACCAATTGTGCTGTACTGCAACACCTCACGCCGACTGAGCCATACCTTTGTCGTCTTTCGGTCTGTCGGCTTCGAGGATGTTGCAGTGTACGAAGGAAGCCTCACAGCCTGGAACGAAACCGACGGCACACTCGAGACGGCCGAAACCGACCGGTAGGATGGCCCTACCGAAGTAGGAGAAAGCTACTCGAAGCCTCTGTTTAGCCCATCGCGGTCGATCAACTCATCAAGCTCTTTCGAAAGGAGGTCGTCGGCCTCCTCGAACGTCTCGGACAGTGCCTCGAGTTGGTCGGGACGGTCTGTCATCTCGTAGGCCATTGGCCCGAACGCGGGGCTGTCGACGGCTTGCATCATATCTGTGAAAAAATCCTCGGCGGTTGTTGGTGCCTCGGCGTGGATGCTGAGCGTCTGTTCGATTCGGGTAGCCATCGATTTCGCCTCCTTTTCGTCTTCCGGAGGTCGCTGGACGGCAAACCGCCCGGTATCGTCTTCGCGTCGGGGCAACAACTCGTCGAGTCCAGCATCTACTTTTCGGGCGACCTGTGTGCCGACGCCCTGAAGCTCGTAGGGGTTTTTGGCGTAGGTTTTGAGATGGAAGACGCCTGCGGAGGGATGGCCCAGATACAGATCCTCGCCGACACCACGCTTTCGCTGGCCGGCGACTGCTCGCCAACCCTCTGGGTCACGATTGGAGTCGAGTACCTCCGAGAGAACATCTTGCCAGTCTCTGATCTGCATATCGGTCGACGGACAGAGAGTAGAATGATTCTACCGATTTCTGCAAAACAACCCAACGGTATGTTTCAGCTATGTTTTGAAATACAGCTCTCGAACGAACATACCGAGTCCACCCAAGATCAATGCGACCGACAGGAACGACTCATCGCCCGAGATGAACCGCTCGGTTCCCCACAGAAGCACCCCAAAGTAGAGTGCAAGTCGGAACCGGCGGGTGTCCATTGTCTCCCAGAACACACCATAGAAGACGAGCGCCGAAATGTAGAGAGTGACCAGTATATCGCCCAGCGTATCCAGTGAAGCACCCTCTTGAACGAGGATGCTGTAGGAGGCAAACAGCGAGAGACTGATTAGAAACACCACGACACCTTTGATAACTGGCTTTCCGTAGGATTCGTATGCGGTTGGCTCAGACATTACCGACCCTAGGTCGTCGTCCCATATGGCACCTCCGATGACTGTTGGGCACCGATACTGTTTTTCAGCCTGCTGTCCGAGAATGGGTAGTGACAGCGAGCTTCCAAGGCGAGATCGTCGACGTCGACGAGCCCACCACCGTCGAGACCGACTACGGCGAGCGCAAACTCGCCAAACTCCACGTCCGGCCAACTGACGGTAGCGAGACGGCCGGCGCTGAGGCAGTTGAGGTAACGTTGTGGGCCAAGTGGGCAGACACTGCCAGCCACACCGAGACGGGAATGGATCTACACATCACAGAGCCTGCGGTCGAAACGTATCAAGGTGCGATCACCTACAGCACGACCAAAGAGTCCTATGTTGTGCTCGAGCCGGATTTTCTGGTTGATGTGACCGCTATCCGCTCGTGGGTGCAGTGTCCCCGAATGTACTATCTGAACAAACTGTCGGCGATTCCGCTCAACTACCCCGTGATCAAAGGAACCATCGTCCACGAGGTGTTCGGAGACCTACTGCGAGGCCGCGGGTTCGATGAAGCAATCGAAGACAGAATCGAAGAGGCCGGCCTCGAGCTTGGTTTGCTCGGCCGCGACACAGAGGAAGTCGAAAGCGAAGTCAGACAGAACGCCGCCGCCATCGACGGCTGGCTTTCGCAGGGAACGCTCACTGAGGAAGACGACTGGCGTTCGGAGTACACACTCATCAGCCCAACGTTTGGGCTCAAAGGTCGGGCTGATGCCCTCAGACGTGGGATGCCGGTCGAACTCAAAACAGGAAAAAACACCTCACGAGAACCACGGTTCCAGGACAAAATCCAGGCTGCCTGTTATGCGCTGATGCTCGAAGAACGCGGTCTTGATGTCGAGTACGGCACCCTGCTGTATACGAAAAACACGACTCTCGAGCGTACCGAAGAATCGGGTGACCTCTCGCCCGCCAAGGAGTTCACAATGGGCAGGGGCTTGCTCGAGTTCGTCGTCAGATCCCGCAACGAACTTGCCAGCCTCGAGGCCCGCGGCGAGATTCCAACTGGCTATGAGGCCAACGCCAAATGCGAATACTGCTTCGAACAGGACACCTGTATGGTAGTCTCGGGCCGACTCGACCAGGAGTCGAAAGCAGGAGCCATTGGCCGTCCGATTCCCGAGGATGAACTGGCCTACTTCGAGCGATTCTACGAGGCAATCGAGGCCGAACGCCGGGCCGTCCACGCCGAGTACCGTAAACTCTGGGAACAAACGGCCGAGGAACGCGTCGCCGATGATCGTGCGTTGATCGATCTCGAGCCACTCGGCCAACGCGAAATCGAGGAAAACCGCTGGGAGTTGCACGCACGAAAATCACCAGAGGCCGTCTCGAAACTCCGAGAGGGCGACGTTGCTCTCGCCAGCGACGGCGATCCTGTCGCAGGCCACGCCGAACTCTGCCGAATCACCCAGCTCGACGAAGAACTAGTCGTTACCACAGACGAGCCACTCGAGGTTCGCCGGCTCGATGTCTATCCCTCCGAACTCTCAGTCGATCGTATGTTGAGCGCACTCCACGATGCCGTTCTCAAAAGCGACTCCAAGCGAAAAGACGTGCTCTTCGAGCGCCGCGCTCCCGAGTTCGACGAGGGCCAACAGGCGTTCATCGACAACAACGCGGGACAAAATCGGGCGGTCAACCTTGCGGTCAACGCCAAGGATTGTGCACTTATTCACGGCCCGCCTGGGACAGGCAAAACCTACACGATCGCCCGGCTGATCCGCGCGTTCGTCGACCGCGGTGATCGCGTCCTGTTGACGGCGTTTACCAATCGGGCAGTAGACAACGCTGTCGAAGCCCTGCGCGCCCAGGGGTTCGAAGATATCTGCCGTGTCGGCACTGACACCGGGATTCGGGAGGATATGTTGGATCTGCAACTCGAGACACGCGGTGACCCACACGAACGGGCCGCAGAACTGCAGAATGCACCGGTCGTTGCCGCGACCACCGCCTCATGTGGCTCGCGTGTGATGCGCGAACAGGCGTTCGATGTCACCGTTGTTGATGAGGCCTCACAGCTCACCGAGCCTGCAGCGTTGGCCGCGCTGAATCTTGCCGAGCGGTTCGTGCTTGTCGGCGACCACGAGCAGCTGCCGCCAGTCGTTCAGTCGGCAGGTACCGAAAGCGAGGCTACAGAAACCAAGGTGAATCCACTGTCGGTTTCGTTGTTCGAGCGGTTAATTGATTCGTACCCGGCGGCTGCGGTCATGTTAACGAGCCAATACCGGATGAGCCAGCGAATACAGGCGTTTTCATCGGCCGAGTTCTATGACGGTGCACTTCGACCTGCAACGGGTCAGGTCGCCGCGCAGTCGCTTTCTGCAGTGTGCGATCCGACACAGCTACCTCCTGTGCTCCGAGATCAGGTAACGGTTCTCGACCCGGAGGGAAAACGCATCGGCAACACGAATCCGACAGAGGCCGACCGTGTGGCCGAGATCGTCGAGTCGTACGTCGCTGCTGGGGTCGATTCGGCAGATATCGGTGTGATTGCCCCGTTCCGCGCACAAGTTGCTGAAATCAGCCGCCGAGTAGCGGTTACGGTTGATACCGTAGACAGATTCCAAGGCTCGAGCAAAGAAATTATTATTGTCTCGTTTGTCGCAACGGATCGGCTCGAAGGCCCGCTGTTCGAAGACCACCGTCGCATCAATGTCGCGCTCACACGGGCAAAAAAGGGACTCGTACTCGTCGGAGACCGCACGGCGTTGGCCGCCGAACCGTTTTACGAACGCCTCTTGCAGTGGGCAGATCGGTAGGCGGTGTGTCGGTTTGTCCAGACTGTTTATCTCGTCTGAAGTACACTTTTTGGCGGCCTCACCGTCTCGTCTGTATGCGCAACGAACCGGAGACACACAGTTCGAAAGAGACCTCTCGAGAATCTGGCCAAATCGGTATCCGCGAGCTGTCTGTCGCCAGCCTCTCAGGGCTTGTAGGAATGGTCGCCATGCAACCGCTTTTCGGCATCGCAACCGTTCTTGGAGTGCTTGATCCGCTCGCCTTTGCGGAATTCGCCAATATTGTCGGCTACGGATTGGATCTTTGGGGAGGAGTTGGTATCTTTGTCGCTGGTGGAGTGACCGTCTTACCGCTGTTGTTCATCACCCTTGGGAACTATCTTCCGCCAGCCTCGAGCGTCCCACTTCGGGGAGTAACCTACGGGACGATAGTGTGGACTGGATTCGTAATTGCGTTCTATACGGGACAGACCGGAACCGGACTCGCGATGTATCTTCTTTTGACCCTCGGTAATCACTGGATATACGGTGTTGTGCTCGGATCGGTGTACACCCGATACGCCTCAGTTGCGGTCTACGAGGTCTAACTCGGAGTACGACCAGCTTACCTGCAGTCGAACATCAGTCTCCCAGATAAGACGGTTGTTCGCTGTCGGTATCCCTTCCTAACTAGGTGATAGTCTGTCACATACCACAGTACACCTGCTCAAACAACTGACAGTTGCGCATAGCCGTAACTCGCCGCTTTTGGTATGTAACTGCTACCTATCTGTTGACCAGCGAGCGGTATATGCCTGTAGATATATGATATAACCGGTCAAAAGAAATGCATTGCAACACAATTGGTCAGAAATACTATGTGTGTAACCTGATCCTACCGGAATATGGCAAAACGCCATTCGGATGGATCCGGGCAGAAAGGACAGCTTAACAGACGAGACTACATGCGGCTCGGTGGGGCAACGCTCGCTGCAACCACACTTGGCGGCGTCGGGGCAACGACAGCCGTCGCAGCCGACCCCGATACCGTCGTCGATCTCGGCGAAGAGGGATTGACCCAAGGCGACGAGATCGATTCGTACCTCGAGGAATACGTCGAAAACGGCGTCGAGGTACGCGTCCCACAAGGAGAGTACGACTGGAACGGCGAGGGGTTTACCGGCGCAGTTCGAGATGCTGCCATCATCGGGCAAGGTGAGGTTATTCTCAACAACGTCGCCGGTCGCTACTACCAACAGATTCGTGCCCGCAGCGGCACCGTCGAGATTCGAAACTTCACGATCCGAGGCCGCGCAACGGGCAACGGCGCGCGGTTCCGCTTGCAGACCAACTCAAGCGGAAAGATTCTCGTCGACAACGTCAACTTCCCGGACGGCTCCGAAGAAGGTGCAAAAGCCAAGGCGTTCTATGCACCCCGCCGACACGCCGGCGTTATCGAGATTCGAAACTGCTACTTTGCGAACTTCGACGACAACGGCATCTATGCCAACTCACCAGGTGCTTCGAACGGTGAGGGCGGCCAAGTTATCGTCGAAAACTGCACCTCACGCAACAACAACATTGCCGGGATTCGCGTCGGTTCGGACGACAGCATCGTTCGGAACTGTCTGGTGATCAACGACGAGGTGGCTCCGGCAAGCCGCGGTGGGACGAACAACCAGCGCGGAATCCGAGTCCGGTCTGACGGTGACAACCTCGAGATCGCCGACTGTGAGATAATTCACTCATTTACCGGAACAGGCGCACCAATTCAGCTCCACCGCGGCGCAGCAGGTGGTTCTGGTACGATCTCGAACGTCAAGATCCTCAACAACACGGATAACAGAGCCATTTTCGATCATGGTGGCAACACTGCCAGCGGCTGGGAAGGAAACAACATCAGCATCACTGGCGATGGTGATCTCCGCCATCCATCGCATTTCGACGTCACGACGGGCAGTGACGCCGAAGAGCCAACTGGCGAGGATCCGCAGGGCTCGAGTGAGTATTCAGGCACCCCAGAGGTCAGCGAGGGCACTGACGAACTACGCGTGATGGCCGAAGAGTCCGATGGTGCGACCTACGAGTTCACCGCGACCGACGAGATTCGGCCGCTGTACGATCTGGATGTCTACAACGCCAACCGGGGCGAAAACGGTGAGGAAGCCGCCGAAAACGACGACGGCACCTGGACGGCAACCGGCGCACTGTCTGGGTCTTCGACCAGTGGTGATACCTTCGAGTTTGACGGCTTTGTCACCGCCTTCGACATTCAGGGTGCAACCGATGCAGTGACGCTGTATCTCAACGGTCGGCGAATCTCGAAAGAAGATCTCGTTGCTCAATCAGACGAAGACTACGAACACGAAGAACAAAAAGAAGACGCCAGCAATGGTGAGGAGGGCGACGACTCGGAGGACTCTGGGCCGTCCGAATCGTCCGAGGAGGGAGACTGGCTTCGAATTATGGCTTCGAACTCAGGTGGGGCGACCTACGAGTTCACCGCAACCGACGAGATCACCCCGTTGTACGATCTGGATGTCTACAACGCAAACCGTGGTGAAAACGGCGAGGAGGCCGCCGAAAACGACGACGGCACCTGGACAGCAACTGGCGCACTGTCGGGAGCCGGAACCAGCGGAGATACCTTCGAATTTAGAGGGCAGATCACTGCCTTTTCGATAGATGGTGATAGTGACGGCATCAGCCTCTATCTCAATGATGATGAGATTTCGATTGAGGATCTCGTTGTCGAGGCTGACGAGGAAGACGACGATGATTCCGAGCCAGACCACGAGGACGAACACGATGAGGACGAAGACACAGACCACGATGAAGACGAACTTACCAACGTGTTGATGATCGACGGCACAGTCTCCAATGAGCTGGCCCAGTACAAAGTCGTCGTCAGTGGCCGGATCGAACAGAGCGATTCACTGAGTTCGGTCGTCGATGGCGGCAGCCCATGGGACAAAATCCAAGACCGCGTCGACGGTTCGACCGCAACCGGTGTGGTGGCCAAAGGTCTCGATGGCTACCGGTACTCAGGTGAGCTTGTGAGCTTCCAAGTCAGCGGTAACGTTGATCTCACACTCGAGGAACTCGAGCAGTAGACCAATGGCCTCATACAGTGACTGGGAGTCGCTTTCGGCGGATCCGGACCCACAATCGGACCTGGGGTATGTCGAGACTGAATGGGACGTCATTCGGACGACACAGAAGAGAGGGTCGCATCTTCTGTTTTTACCACAGGACGAAACGCTCCTGAGACAGGAGGCGTTCGTGATCGCCACCGAGTCGGCGGTCGTCGATATCGCAGACCACCGCTAACGCCACTCGCCTGCTATTTTGGTGCTGCTAGCTCTCGAGGATTCTCACTCAGGTAGGATCCTGTTGTGTCGGGTCTACTGGTCTCTCGAGTGCTCGCAGTTCAGCCACTCTGGGATGTAGCTCAAACTGATTGACCAGCGATTCGGCTTTGTGAGTGGCCTGCCCACGCATATAAATACGAGCAGCAGCGATGCAGCCGTATGTACGCAGTCGTCGGCTGCAACAACTGTAGTATGCTGTGGTTACTGTCTGATCCCCGGCGAGCACAAACAGCCCAGTGTCCGCGCTGTCAGAAGACTCACCAGACGACAAAGCTCAAACGCTTTTTCGAATCCGACGACCGGAGTGCTGCCCGGCAGGCTCGCTCAGCACTGCTGGCCAAAAAGCAAGGCCACTCGGAGGCGTTTGCGGACGTCGATCACGTCGTCGAACTCGAACAGCAGGCCAACGAACCAGTCGTCGAGGACAGCGAGTATCTCGAGGCCGTCGGCCTGGATGCCGACGACGTTGCCGCCGCAGGCGACCACTCGAAGAGACGATCGAAACCCCGTGATGAGATCGTCCGCGAGGCTCTCGAGAAGGCCGGCGAGGAAAACCGGCCGACCGAACGCGAGATCGTAGGATACGCGACAGAACGGGGTGTCCCTGCCGAAACAACCAGCGAGCTACTGAGAAAACTGTGTCGACGAGGCGAGGCATCCGAAAGCGGTGGTCGATACCGGCTGCTATGATATGGTTGTGGTGCTACTGAGGGACGGTCAATCGGTACGAAGCGAGTCGTCCCGACAGTACTCTCTCACTACCGACCAAGTGATTCGTGTGCACTCGAAAGATGCTGCGAGCCAAGCGCGGCGAGCAACGAGAGTTCACCAGCCAGCGAGCCGACTGCAATCGCCTCTGCCAGCGCATCGGCGTTGCTGCCTGCGGGATCGCCACCGCCGCGAACCCCGAGAATCTCGAGTGCTTCTTGCTGGGTGGGCAGTTTGGTGCCGCCGCCGACGGTGCCGACCTCGAGACTCGCCAACGAGACCGAAAAGTACAGATCGCCATCGTCGGTTACTTCGGCGGTCGTAATCGCGTTGGCACCCTCGACGACCTGGGCTTCGTCCTGGCCCGTCGCCAGAAACATGGCCGCCACAGGGTTGGCGACATGGGCGTTGAACCCGAATGAACCGGCTTTTGCTGAGCCAATGAGGTTTTTGCGCATATTGATTTCGGCGATAGCTTCGGGCGTCGTATGGAGTTTCTCACTGACAACCTCGTGGGGAACCACAACGTCAGCCGTCACGGATCGCCCGCGACCCTCGACAGCGTTGATCGCGGCCGGCTTTTTGTCCGTACAGAGGTTGCCCGAAAGCGAGACAAGCGAGGCGGTCGTCTCGGCTTCGATCAACTCACAGACCTCTTTCGTGGCGATGGTGATCATGTTCATCCCCATGGCGTCTTTGGTGTCGTACCGGAAGCGAAGATAGACGTTGTTACCGACGACGTAGGGTGTTACGTCCTCGAGTTCGCCGTGATTGGTCGTCGATTCGGCGGCTTCCCGAAGCTTCTGGCGGTGATCCCGAACCCACTCGACGAGCGCAAGCCCCTCGGCGACATCCGTAACGCGAAAAACGGGCGCACGAGTCATGCCGGCTTTCGTGACGCGGGCGGTCGCGCCTCCGGCGTGGTTGATTACCGAACAGCCGCGGTTTACGGAGGCCAAAAGCGCACCCTCGGTTGTTGCTAAGGGGAGATAGCGCTCGTCCTCGAGTGCGCCGCCGTTGATCTCGACTGGGCCAACAACGCCAACCGGCACCTGCACCGTCCCGATCATGTTTTCGATGTTCGGTTCGGCTACTCCGGCGGGAAAGCCATACGAGCCGATAGTCGAAGGGTCTGTATCCGTTTTCTTGGCGACGAGTTGTCGACGTGCCGCGACAGCAGTATCAGGGTCTGTTTCGTCTTCGAGTTCGTGGAGTCGGAGCGCTCCGTTTTCGACGCGCACAGCGAGTTCGGCTGCCTGTTCGTGGTCGACAGCCTTGGGGCCGCCCTGAGCGTCAGCAGTCCTCGACGGATCGGCGTCTGCGGTCATACGGGTGGATGGTTGCGGCGGTTGCTAAGGGTTATCGGTCTTCGACGGCGTTCAGCGATGCCCAACCGTCGACCGAAGAAAGGCCAACTGGTGGTCGACGACCGTCTCGAGGTCATCGCTAAACGCACTCAGATGGTCGATTGGCAACTCGAGGTACGTCGAATCGGCGATCATGTCAGCGGCTGTGGCCGCATTTGTCGGCGGTGTAATCTGGTCGCCTCGGCCACCGACGATGAGCGTTGGACACCGTATCTCATCAGCAGTCGTGATCGGGCGGTACCGCGGCAACGAGAGGAAGATCCTCGCGGGGACGCTGTTTTGCCAATCAGCATGACGATCTACCAGATCGAACACCGCGCGTTTAGCACCGGGTGCGGTAATAACGCCAAAGCCGTCTTCATCGTCAACAATCCGAACCTCGCGGCCAGCGCCAACGCGGTGGCCCACGGTGTCGCGGACGCCGGCCGCAACCGATTTGCCGAGCTGTTTGGGGTCTCGAAGCAGTCGCTTGAGTTGGCTTCGACCGTCGACGAAGGGTGTAGTTGCGATCACGCCGGCCACACGGAAGTTCGCCGCCGCAACCGACAGCACATGACCGCCCGAAAGCGAATGGCCCCAGACAACGAGTCGGTTGGCATCGACGCTGTCTATGTCTCTCATTGCGTCGATGGCAGCCCCGTAGTCGGCGATCTGTGCGGTTGGACTCACAAGCCCGCGAGGTTCGCCCTCGCTGTCGCCGAGATGCCGGAAGTCAAAGACGAACGCCGCATAGCCGGCTTCAGCGAACCGCTCGGCGACTGCCGGGAGGCCAAACGTTCGCCACAACCCCAAGCCAGGAGCCATCACGACGACGGGCGGATTCTCTGGACGATCCGGCAGATACAACTCGCCAACACAGGTTTCGCCGTCGCTTTCGAACTCGAGGGTGCGTTTCGAGTAAGCCTCACGAGTCGGTCGGCGAAGCGACTGTTGGCTCCGATTGATAGGTTTCCGCCGGCTGTGTGGCTTCGAGGAGACCTGATTGGGCTCACTCATCTGTGTGCCTCCCGCGATGTGACAGTCATACGGGCGACTACAACCGCAAGCGGGTTAAATCGTTACCTGCCACCAGCCGGCCGAACGCTACAGATTACACAACCGCCATGAATTTGTCACTGACCACCGAAACGTGAGTATGTCTCGAGTGCCGCGGCCCGCTGTGCCGGCCCGCGATTCGTTGCCCTGGTGGCTCGCACCGCTTCCGAAGGCCCTCGAAGACCTGGGGCTTCGATTGGTCTGGGTCGTCGTTGGGATCAATCTCGTCGGGACGGCGTTCGGGTTTTGGTACTATCTACCACAGCTTTCGGAGACGCCACTTGTGATGTGGATTTTTGTCCCCGACAGCCCGCTCGCGACGCTGTTTATTGCTGGCGCGTTTGGGCTGTGGGCGATGGGCCGACAGAACGACTATCTCACTGTGCTGGCGTTTTTTGGTAACATCAAACTCGGGCTGTGGACGCCGTGGGTGTTAGTTGTCTTTGCCGAGTCGTTTCTGGCGTTTACCGCACCCGCGATGTACACCTTCTTGTTGGTGAGCCATCTGGCGATGGTCGTCCAAGCGTTCGTTCTTCACCGAATCACTGACTTTCCGCTGAAAGCCGTCGGCCTCGCGGTGGCGTGGTATACGGTTGATCTGACCGTCGATTACTTTATCCCGATTGTTGGCGGCCCACACCATACTTCGATTCCACTCGCTTATGACGTCGGATTTCCCGGTGGAACGACAGCATTTCAACTGGCGGCGTGGGGTGCGGTCATACTGACGCTCATTCCACTGTTTTGGGCGCTCGGAACCCGGATTGCGAAACTCGAAACGACAGAGAGTACCTAAGCAATTACAGAGTCAAACCACAAACGGACGAAAAGCCATCCGGTTAACTGGCCGCCGAAACAGCCACCGAACAGCTGGTGGTGCGTTTCGGTACTACTCTGTTAGATCTCTTCGTCTCCGGATTCTTCGTCGTCATCCATTCCGTCTTCGTGATCGTCCATTGCTTCGTCATCCGGCTGCTCGTCATCGTCCGGTGTGTCGTCATGCATCTCTTCGTCGTCCATTTCCTCGTTAGCGACACTGTCTTCGGTCACCTCGAGGTCGAACGGTTCGTCGGCGGGCGCATCGTCGGGCTCGAGATACCCAATCGCAAAACCAGTGTAGACGGTGCCAGCCGCAACAGTCACCTCGAACGTCTCGACGGGTTCGGCGTCCTCATTGTCGGCCGGTCGAACCTCGAGGGCGTACTCATCGGCCGGCACGTCTCCGGTTTCGGCCTCGCCAAATTCGAGGTCTTCGAACAGCACGTCGCCTGTGGCCTCGAGTGTGATATCGACCGCTGGCGCATCAGGGGCGGCGTGGATCACACGCACGCGGGCTTCCTCGCCGGGGTCGCTCAGGTCGTCTTCGAACACCGCAACATCGAACGGCTGGTTCTCCTCGGCAAGTTCGCCGAGAGCCGCCAGCGTGTAGTCTTCGGCCTCGATCTCGAGTGTCTCTTCGAAGACCGTCTCGTCTTCGCCAGCCGGCGTGACTCCGACGTCATAGCTGCCGGCGTCGAGTTCGAGATACTCACTGACATCGCCGAACGCAACGTCTTCGAGTACCGGTTCATCATCAACGTAGACATCGACGTTCGGTGCATCCGGCGACAGATGGGCAACCCGGACGCCAGCCAACTCATCGTCGGTTTCATCGGCCTCGTCTTCGGTGAGTTCTTCTTCGGGTTCCTCTTCAGGGTCGTCTTCGGCCGGCGGTTCGTCTTCCTCGTTGTCGGCACAACCAGCCAGCCCACCGATGATCCCAACGCTTGCTGTTGTTTTCAGTATTGAACGTCGATTGATGGATACCATGTCGTACAATCTTACAAACGAGCGGCAAATATATAAATTAAACTACACATTCAGTAGCTCCGATGTTATCGATTGATACGACTGCTTCGAAGAACGGAGATATCGGCGAAATCCACGCTCATGTAGGGTTTGTGTCGGTATGGCCAACTAACAACCGATGTCGCTCAGAAACCACTGTTTGCAAAACATATCAATTGCAAGTACTACTACAGCACCGTTCAGACCATTGCCGACCGGCAAAGCCCGACGACATCGTGAAGATCCTCAACAATATAAGTAGGCGAGGGAGTTGGATTGTGGTTGCGACGGTGTGGCCGACGAATGAACGCCGAGTCGATGCCGGCATTTTCGGCGGCTTGGATGTCCGAGTCGTTGTCGCCAACGAACAGCACAGACTCTGCGTTGAGCGTCTCGATTGCCGCCTCGAGATAATGCGGGTGGGGTTTCTTTTTATCGAGACTCTCGAGGGTTGGCTGTCGGCCCAGTGTGACCTCGAAGTACGACTCGAGACCGAAATACTCGAGCAGAAATTCGACGGTGGCCTGTTGGTTTGAACTGACGATGCCCAGCGGCGTCGACAGGCGGTCGAGCGCGCTAAGATCCTCATACGGGGTTTTTCGGCCCGCCCGCGCTTCGGTCTGCTGTCGTTCGACCGCCAGCCGTTCGCGGTGAGTCCAGAACGTCTCGGGGTTGAGATCGTATTGTTCGCAGATCTCACGGACTTCGGCCGGCGAGACATCAATCACCGTTGATTCGACGACCGCCTGGTCAGGGTCGGCAACCCCGACAGCATCGAAGGCGGCCCATGCGGCCTCGTGCAGCACATCATAGGCAGTCCGGGAGACCAACACCCCGTCGCTATCGAATATAACTGCATCATACATGTCATACCCAACGAACGCCAGGCTCAAAACAGTATCCAACGGTGGTTTACCTGTGGAAACCGTAGCTTCGGTATGACTCTTTCGTCGGGAGATCGCCTCTGTGTCGTCGGTGCTGGACTGGCCGGTACGGGAGTTGCCTACAGGCTTCGAGACGAACCGATCGATGTGACGATTCTCGAAAAAAGCCGCGGCGTCGGTGGCCGTGCTGCGACCCGCCGCAAGGAAGGCTGTCGGTACGACCACGGTGCAAACTACATCAAAGACAGCGACGACCGTACCACCGACCTCCTCGAAACGCTGGGCGAAGACGGTCTCGCCGACATCAGCGAGCCGGTTTGGACATTTGATGCTGGCGGTGAGATAGCTCCCGGAGACCGCCAAGAGACACACAAATGGACCTGGCAGTCTGGAATCACGCAGTTCGCCAAACGACTGTTGGCCGAAACTGACGCCGACGTCCAAAAAACGACACGCGTCGACACACTCGCTCGAGCCGGCGGAGAATGGACGCTCACAGACACCGACAGTCTCAACTACGGCCCGTTCGATGCAGTCGTCCTCAGCCCACCTGCACCACAGACCGCAGAGTTGTTGGCCGAGACAATAATCGACGGCGGACGACCAACCGCCCTGTCGTCGGCGACCGAAGCCGTCCGCGACGTGCCGTTTCGAACCATCCGTACGTTCGTCTTCCAGTATCCGTTCGAACTCGAACGACCATACTACGCCCTGGTGAACACCGACCGCGAACACGAGATCGGCTGGCTCGCTCGAGAATCCTGCAAACCCGGCCATGTACCGGACGGCCAGTCACTACTAGTCGTCCAGATGGCACCCAACTGGTCGAACGACAACTACAGTGTGTCTCTCGAGGCGGCTGCCGAAACAGTCGCGGGGATGGTCGCCGAACTACTCGGTGATGAACGACTCCGCGAGCCAGGGTGGATCGACGACCAAGGCTGGCGGTATGCGTTGCCAAACGATGGGCTCGATACAGCGTGTCTCTCTGATCTTCGCGAGTACGGCATCTACGTCGCCGGCGACTGGCTCAGCGGTAACGGTCGGGCCCACGAGGCTGTTTGGTGCGGCATCGATGTTGCTGAGACGATAGTAGAAAACAGCTAACAGCCACGGTTCGTGAAGTACCTCGGGGGCAACTCAAGGGAAATCAAAGATTTCCTGCATCCAGCACATCGCTTTGCGATTTGCGAGACCCCGAGGCTTCGCCGTTTAGGGTTCTGCACCGCACCCGCAGGCGAATTTAATTCCCTTTGCCCTTCCCGTAAGGGTCGGCTGGAATTAACACCCGAACACGCCGTTCGTGTCCGTGAAGGTCGGTCGCTCCACCACGACCCGATAGTACCCGTCTCACCACGCTATCGACGTGGGTTTTGAGAGACACCACATTTCCATTAGATTGTCTCAGTCAGCATTGGATGAAGCTCTTTAATCCGTCTTTTTAGTTTTCTGACTGTGCTTTATTGTATAAAAGGTGGTTAATTAAATGTTCGTGTCGGCTTCACCCTCGGGGTCAAGTCGTTCGAGAATCTCCGATTCTCGTGATCACGGAAATCTTTGATTTCCGAACAACCCCGAGGCACTCGCCTTGTTTATCTGTAGAAACACTGCCAAGTGAGTTATGCTCGAGGCGTAGCCACTGTCTCAAAGAACCACAGATTATATATCTTGGCTGGCTGCCGGCCACCCAAGTACGTCGCCGAACTCATCGCGGAGCTTTTTGGTGTTGACCGGTTTGGTCACGTAGCCGTCAGCACCCGCTCTGGCTGCTTCTCGCATTTTTTCTTTCTGCTTGACACTTGTGACCATCACAATAACCGTCTCTGGTGAAATTTCTTTGATGTTTTCGACCGCGGTGATACCGTCCATTTCGGGCATCATAATGTCCATCGTCACCACATCCGGCTGTTCTTTTTTGAACTGCTCGATGGCTTCCTTGCCGTTTTCGGCAGTGGCAACGATATCAAACCAGTCTTCGATAGTGTTCGAGACAATCGTTCGCTGGAACGACGAGTCGTCGACAACAAGTGCCCGATTGCTCATACTGAACGATTATTGGGTAGATATATAGAAGTTACCACCGCTCGACTATTCTACGGTCGGGCTCCGTCTATGATTGGTTGTGGTATGCCCAATTACCATAAATTCAGTTAAATATGTTTGCCAGATAGCGGTGTGTACAGAGTATTGTCTAATTTTACGTTCAGTATTGCGTGATTGTTGGTGTAGTTAAATACTCGTGGTAATCACCACAGTCATTGGAGCGTTACTGTGAGGGAACCTGATACAAACGGCTCGGCTGCGGACTCAGCAACCCGCCGGAGTCTGCTGAAACGAGCTGGTGGTCTTATGACCGCACCGTTCGGCCTTGGAGTGAGTGCGTACGGCGTAGATCGCTCTTACCAGGATGTTGATGAGGACGGCATTCCGGACTCTCTGGAGCGGTCGGCCGAGTTCAACAGCTGGATACACTCGATTTTCGGCGATCAGTTTACCGGGCTTGATCCGTCACGTCGAGACCTGTTGGTCGATGTGCGGTACGTTGGCGAGTGGTCTGTCTCAGATACCACACGCCAACTCATTGTCAAGCGGTTTCGAGAACACGGTATTCACATGCAGTGGCTCGAGTATCCGAAGCGGTACGACCAGCAAGCCTTCGAACACCAGTATGGATACAACGCCAAACGGATTCTGTGGTCGCCGCGAAGCTTCTATCGACAAACAATCGAATCGCGGCTCAAAAACGTCGCCTTTCAGTTAATCGTCGTCCCTGGATTTGCTGGCGGCCCGCACGAACGAAGACTCTACAGTCCTGCAACCGCGGCTCACGGCAGCGCCTCCGAAGGATACGTCAACGGCCTCAACACCGGTAACCGGGCGGTGGTCGCCAGCCGGTACAGCCACGAGATCGAGGCCAAACTGATTCTCCACGAGATTGCCCACTACGCGCTGTGTCACAGCACAGATCCGACCAACACAGGCGTGATGGGAACCAACGAAGAGATCGATCTGATGGAATACGAGTGGGCGAAGCTCCGAACCGGGCTTGGTGCGATTCGTGATACGACGGGCGTCGACGTGCTTTTGCGGCGATGTCTCTGGGACGAACTCCAGCCCGCACAGTTCCGACTGCCGCCGAACCGTTTTGGGAACCTCGGTTGTCCGGGCTGTCAGGCCCACGACTCTCAGACCTCTCGAATGTGAACCGCCTCGTCGGTGATCGACTCGATCTGGTCGGCCTCGACTGGATTGGTGTCTTCGTCGGCTTCGCCCCACTCGAAGGCGGCTTTGATGCGGTCGGTCAGCGACGGATGCGGCTCGACGTACAGCGTTTCGCCCTGTACGTCGCTGACCATTCCAACCTCCTCGTCGCCCGAGACGACTGTTTTGCCGATTTCGGCTTCGGTTGGGTGGTCTGTGTGTTCTTCCTCGCTAGCTCGCTGATCAGTTGAGGCTCCAGCCTCGCCGCCGGCCACTACACCGGTTTCAGCATCGGCCGGATGGGACTGCTCGCTGGCGGCTGCGGTCGTATCGGCGGATTCGGCTTCCTCGGTTCCTGCCTGGACGCTCGCCGGTTCCGAGAGCAGTAGCTCTTCGTCGGCCTCTCGGTCGACAATCGCACGTTCGATGATTTGACTTCGGCCGTCGATCGCCTCGAGTAGCTGGCTGTCGGCGATCTCGCAAGTTAGCTGTCGGCGTTCAGTAGAGTAAGTCTCAACAACACGTCGTTCGACAAACTGGCTGCGGATCACATCGCCTTCGGTTCGCTCGCTGGTGATCGCACCGCTCGGGATGGCTTCGCGGGTTGTGGTTTCGGCTGCTTGCTCGGCGAGGTCTCCTTCGATCAGGTCGCTTTCGAGAATCGTCTCTTCGACTCCCTCGATATCAATATCGACTGCATCGCTTTCGACCGTATCCGATTCGACAATATCTCGGTCTACAACCCGACTTTCGACGGTTTTGCGGTCGAAAACCTCTGTTTTCGTCCGGACAGAATCCTGTAGGTCGAGCCGAACGTGTTCGTCAGTTGCCAACCCAGCAGGCGTTTCGATTGATCGCTCGACGGGTGAGTGTGCTGGTGTCTCCGATGCTGTCGATGGGTCGTCTGCACTCGAGCGAGCGGGTTCAGTCTCGTCGTCCGTGGCGTAGAGACTGCTGTCGTCGTCTCCGAGCATTTGCTCGTCATCCTCGTCACTCAAGATTCCGTCATCGTCGTCGCCGAGCATACTGTCGTCATCCTCGTGGCCAAGCATCCCTTCGTCATCGTCGTCGCTCAAGATTCCGTCATCGTCGTCGCCGAGCATACTGTCGTCATCTGTTGTTCTTTCATGCGGTTGCTTTCCAGAACCGGACGCAGTCTCGCCACTGAGTGTTGTTGTTACCTCGCTGTCGGTGAATGTGACACCAACGAGTTCGCGCTGCTGTATCTCGTACTCAAGGAGATTCGTTTCGATAATCTCGCTGTCGACAATCTGGCTTTCGATTTGATCAGTTTCGACGATTGTTTTCTCGATGACTGTCGTCTCAGTGATCTCGCTTTCGACGACCTCGCCTTCGAGCAGTGACTGTTCGACCTCCGCGCTGTCGAGATCTGATCGCTCGAGGGCCTCTGTTCGTTCGACCAGATCGTAAAACCACTCATCACTTTCGGAAGGATCCTGCTCAGCGTAGATGAACGCCAACTCCTCGGCTTCGAACGTCTCGAAAAAGTCGTCCCACGAAATCGCCTCCATGTCGTCCATTGGCTCGTCTTTACGGACGACATAGAGGCTTCCAGCGTCATCGGCACTCTGGGTAGTAACATGAGCAGGTGTACCTCCTCGAGTTTCGACCCACTGTCTGATTGTTTCATGATCAGTCGTAATCTTACGGCGGGTGCTGTCTGAGTCTACCATGATTTTCCATCTAGCATCTCTGGGCTGAGTTACTTAGCTCTGATTTCCGACTGAAAGATACGTCGATACAGCCGAGAGTTCGAGGGAATCAACAGTCGCCCACACCGTAGATTTGAGCCGGATTAGGCCTCGGACGAGCCGGGACGATACGCTCGGCTGACGGCCTTCCAACTGCCGGTCTGAAATCGCCAAACCGTAATGCTTGCGGGGACTGCCGTTTCGAGAACCAACGCCACAAACAGCGCGGTGATGCCAAGCGGTGTAATAACTCCCAGATACGCCATCGGCAGCGCAAAGACGTAGAGTCCGACCAGCGAAGCATAGAAGGGGATTCGGGTATCGCCTGCACCACGAAGCACGCCCGTTGCCGAGCCGTCGACCCCGAGCGGAATCAGACTGACCGCGGCGACGATGACGAAACTGGTCGTCAGGGTGATAGCCTCCGGTTCGTCAACGAAAACCTGGGCTATCGGCTCAGCAAACAGCCCGACACCGGCGGCAACGAACAGATAGACAACGAGCGATAGCTGGATGATTTCGCGGCCGTAGGCTTCGGCCGCCGCCTCCTCACCGCGGCCCAACCGCTGGCCGACGAGCGTGCTGGCGGCAATCGAAAATCCCCAGGTGATGCTGTTGGCAAGGTTTCGAACCCGTCGGCCGACCTCGAGAGCCGCAACGGCCTCGGTTCCAAAACTGTCAGCTATCGCCAGCAGTGGAAACGTAACCAACCCCTCGGCCAGACGGCGAGCCACAAGCGGCGTCGAGATGCTAACCAACTGCCGGGCCAGTTCCATATCGAACTGCGGGCCACTGAGCTTCAACGGGACGGGACTCGCGCCGTGGCCGAAGTACGACCGGCCGAACATTCCCCACGAAAACACGAACGTGACGGCTGCAACCGAGATCGCCGTCCCAAGTGCTGCACCCGCGACACCCAGGCCCGCTCCGAAGATCAACACGCCACTGAGCAGAATGTTCAGCACCGCTCCGCCGGCTCGGATCACCATCGGCGTAAAGGTATCACCAATGCCTGCGTACGTTCGGCTGGCGATCATGTTCAGAAACTCGAACAGCAGTGCCGGCGCGACAACTACTAAATACATCATCCCGTGGCCGACAGCGGTCGGATTCGAACTCAACAGCCCAATCAGCGACTCGGCAAACAGTATATAAAATGCGACAATCGGCACCGCCAACACGAGCGCAACCCAAAGACTCTGTTTGACCACGAGTGCGGCCCTCGAGGACTTGTTTCCGCCGTAATTTTGCGAAACGAGACTCACGGTGCCACCAGCCAGTCCGATGGCAACGAACTTACCGACTGTCCAGTAGGCTCCGGCAAACGCCAGACCCGCAACCGCCGGTGCACCGAGGACGATGCCGACCATCGCCAGATCGGCGGTCTGTTTGGACATGATCGCAAACCCCGTGACGACCCGAGGCCAGGCAAGATCAACCGTCGAGTGAAGTCGCTCGCGTTCGATCACGCCAGCACGTTCCAGCAGGCTGACCGCCCACGCGTATATTCGACCGAACAACTCGAGCATTCGAGCTACCATTTGTCGAGCAGTGGTTTTCGCTTGTTGGTTTGGCGAGCGGTTGCGGTGGTGGACAGACCGTAACGCGCTTGTGAGACCACCACAGAATACCAGTCATGGATCCCGACCAGTGGCAAACGTATCTCGTTACACAGCAGACGCTTTCGGAAGGTCGCTCGACCGTCGAGATTGTCGAGAAAGCCATCGACGGCGGTATCGACGCCGTCCAGCTCCGTGAAAAAGAGATGTCGGCGAAAGACCGCTATGAGTTGGGCCAGACGCTCCGTGAACTCACCGCCGAGGCCGGCGTCGCGCTCATCGTTAACGACCGGGTTGATCTCGCCTGCGCGATCGATGCCGACGGCGTTCATCTCGGCCAGTCGGATCTCCCGATTTCGGTCGCCCGCGAGCAGTTGGGCGATGAGGCGACTATCGGAGTGTCAGTCTCGACGGTCTCGGAAGCCCGCCTGGCAGCCATTACCGGCGCAGACTACCTAGGAGTGGGTGCGATCTACGGGACGACCTCGAAACCCCAAGCGCCCACCGCTGAGGATGGCCTTGGCCTCGAGGCACTGTCAGATATCGTCCAGACAGTCAGGATTCCAGTGACCGCAATCGGTGGGATTAGCCCCGAGAACGCGGCCGAACCCATTGAGGCTGGTGCGTCATCGGTTGCAGTGATTAGTGCGATCACTGCCGCCGATGATCCAGCCGCCGCCGCAGACGACCTTCGGAACGCTGTCGGTCGGTCGGCTTCAGAGGCGGAAACAGAGGCCGGAGATGACTAACGACCCAGAGTGTTCGGCGAGTGCGCTGGCCGACTCACTGACGTCTGTTCGTGAGACCGAACCACTGGTTCAGCATCTCACCAACGAAGTCACAAAGAACGATCTCGCAAACATCACGCTCCACTGGGGTGGGCTGCCAGTGATGGCCGACGCGCCGGATGAAGCCCCAGAAATGGCGGAGTTGGCCGGCGCGATCCTGTTGAATACGGGCCGAATGAGTGATTCGAACATTGCAGCACTCCACAACACAGGGCAGGCCGCAAACGACCTGGGTGTGCCGGTCGTGTTAGATCCCGTCGGCGTCGGTGCAACCCCAACGAGAACCGAGGTTGTCGAGAGCCTCCTCGAGTCAGTCGAGTTTGCGGCGATTAAAGGAAACTACGGCGAGATCAGCGCACTGGCAGGTGTCGAAGCTGAAGTCAAAGGCGTCGAATCCATCGGCGAGTACGACGAAATCGCCGACACCGCCCGTTGGCTTGCGGACGCAACGGGTGCGGCGGTCGTCGCCTCTGGAACGCACGACGTGGTTGCCTCGCAGGATGCCGCCTACCGTCTCAAGTCTGGCCACGAGATGATGGGCGAGATCGTAGGAACGGGGTGTATGCTCGGAAGTACGGTCGCTACGTTCTGTGGCGGGCTTTTGGATCCACATGTGGCAGCACTCCACGGGACGCTTGCGTTTGGGCTTGTTGGCGAGCAGGCCGCCGACATCGCACACAACGGCCCGGCGAGCTACCGAACCAACTTCTTGGATTCGGTCTGGAACTTCAGACCCGAGGCCCTAAGAGAACTCACAGCCGACCCCAACTCGCGGGTCGAACGCATTGATTAACACGAGACA
>LFCJ01000036.1_pt1 | contig 66487 bp, 66 predicted proteins | sample 643141 | NCBI WGS metagenome assembly LFCJ01 (sample SAMN03766243, study PRJNA286221) | soda lake metagenome | biome: soda lake; feature: Kulunda steppe; material: water; isolation source: sample B1-Br-g2 brine of Lake Bitter-1 | place: Russia: Kulunda steppe | collected 2010-07
GCGACCTGTATTATTCCTATATTCATTAATAAATATAGGCAGCATGATATCATTCGGTATATTGCAAATCATCCTAATAATGAGTAATATTTGCTTTAAATGATAATTGCTTTTTATGATTTCAAATTTTTTATTTTTGATTTTAGATTGACATCCAAGCTTTCAAAATCTCACATAAATCTTTAGAATGCGAGTACTAGCTACCTTGTAAGATCCAAAGAACAGATCCATCGGGCGTGTTTGAATGGACGCCTTCCCAAAATTTATGATCACCCACTTTATGTTTTTTAGCTTCCTCATGAATGATTTGTAAAAAACGTTGAATTGTTGTATTATGCCTGATCAAAACAGGGTGTCTTTTCATATTATTATTTTTATCTACCACACTCATAATGACAACAAAGAATCCATCGGTATTCATATTCTTTGTCGGGTCTGAGTCAGGTTGAGATCTGGAAAATTTGGAACGCATAGGTAGATCCAACTCATTTGCAGTCAACTCACGCTGAGTACCGTCTTTGAGAAAGATGCGTGCATTTTTAGGAGATTCGTCTTGTTTCCAATCAATTGCGTTGAGAATATCTTTTACTTTTTTTTGTAAATGACATTTTCTCAATGAAAAAAGTAATATATATAATATATTATTTAGAAAATCTAATTTTGAAAATTATTCACATTCTCTAATATTATATCTGACGAGTTGCAAAATAATGACGTTATCACTATTTAGATTATTGTTTTGGTAAGCGTTATTCACGTCATCAGTATATTTTATCATTTCATCTATGACAGCACTTGTTTTCAATCGATTCTTCAAATTGTTACGAAGATATCTCATTATTTCAGAATCAGATTCGTTACTGTCTTGTTCTTCTTTATTTTCCTCTTCCATTTCTTCATCTTTTTCATCTTCCATTTCTTCATCTTTTTCATCTTCTTGATCACTCTTATCTTCATTGTCTTCACTTTCTTCACTATCTTTACCGAATTTACTATAGAGCTTATTACAAGTCAAGTATGAATCTTCTAAACATTTGTCGATCAGATTCTTTAGTGCGTCTAAATGATCAAACATAACGTTTGGAGACATTTCGTACGCATCTGGATTATTTTCGGCGTCTTTATATATATTTTTTAAATCTACATATTCTTTGAATAGCTCGCAAATAGACTCTAGCGTATTTTTATCTGCATGAACAAATCCGTCTTCGTATCCTTGTAAGTTTAGCGCATTCACTCTCTTTTTCAATTCTTTCGGCAACTTATCTTCGGGAATGATATAAGTCACGAGTCCTTCGAGCGGATCATTAGCGGAATCAAAATTCACCGCCACCGTGTATTCGCTTGGAGAATGTAAATTAAGTTGGATATCATTTATGATATAAAGGGTGGAATGTACCATTTAATTCGGAGTAAGTTTAGAATATTGTTTTTAAGAAATTTAGAGACAATAAAACACGTTCAATTTTTTATGTTTTATTCATCTAAAATAAGAAAATGTAATATGATACATTATTCGGATTTAAATTATAGACTTGCAAAACCGGAGAAACCAGAGATGCAGTCACCATTGTAAATGTTAACTCTTAATCGGTAATGTCAATATACATTATTTATTGTGTGAAACTCGCGTAGTAATCTCTTACGGCACATTTCATAAGATGGATCAAGAAGAGAGTTTTCGATGAAATTGACACATTTTCTCTTTTTTGTAAACATACGAACATTTTTTTCCAAGTAGTAATCACTCATCTTAAATAATCTCATTATACGATGAATAAGATGTGTGTACAATTCTGTTTTTTCTCTCAAAGACAAGCGTCTATTTCGGAAAATAACTGTCTCACAAAATTCATCAAACTCCAAATACATTTCAAAGTCCGTAAAAACCATCTCTATAGATGTATCATCTTTTTCAATCCAATCCCAAGAAGTCTTGGAAATTAATTTTATAGATTCCTCGATATCATTATGAAGAAGTTGTTCAAAACGGGCCAATTTCTCATTTTCGATATATTTGCTTTTCGATATATTTGCTATATTTGTATTATACAAAGGACAAGGATTTAGTTGTATTTTCTCATTTTGTGTGTTTAGATAATTTTCAAAATTATCTGATCGAGATTTTTCCATATCACAGTCTCTTTCAACTTCAATGTAACTAAATATCACCACAAAATTAGAATGGTCGTAAAACTTGACAAACTCATCTGGATGAAAATTGTTATTGTGTGCCAATCTGTTCCAATCCCATGGAAATGATGGATTGTCCATAACTAACTCCAAAGTTGTTGATTTTTTCTTTGAAATATCATACCAATTAATAGAAATGGAATTTATATCATTCACATTCTCGTAACTTTTTACACTTTTGAGAAAATATAATAAATCAAAGTCATCCTTGTCAGTGCTATATTCCTTAAACATATTGTATGCATCGACCCCTCCTATATTCATGATTTTGGGCAGATTATCACATAATTTTACAAAAGAACATTCCTGGATAAAATTATACCAAAATATAGAACTTTCATAATATTTGTCTTCATTTTGTAAAACTTTATCCACAGTAAAAACATCAATTTCCCACAAAAGATTAATCAGATCAGAATCATTTAAATCAAATGCATCTGGAAATTTATCTAATAATGCATAAAAATCGATCACATTTGGATCAGATTTTAGACATGTAAAGTATGCAAATTCTTTAATTTCATCTTCTTTTCCGTTGTTTTCAAGTCTCACTGCCTTTTCAATTGCTCTCAATATGTTTTTTACAAGGTCAAGATTTTTGATTTTTTTATCGTTTTTTACTACATATTCGATGACACTTAAGTAATTCCATGGCTTATCGATATTCTCGATTACAAATTCAATGGGTAAATATTTAGATTCACTTAAAATTTCGTACACAACTCTATTTAGATAGGTATGATTTTCATTTTCATGGTCGGTCACAATATAATTTTCAAAAATTTCTAAATTAAGAGGTCGTTTTGAATGTTTGTCGGTGATCCATGATACAAGTTTATGAAAAATATTGATGTAAAGAGATGTGACAAACGTGTTTAGTGTTATGGCAGGCATACTTGTTGCTCTTGTTTTGGTTTTGGCTTTTGGCTTTGGATATAAATTGGTTCTGGTTTTTCTGAATTATAATAAATCGTTTTAAAAATCAATTTTTTTATTTTGGAAACAATTGAATCAAATATATATTCGTAAAATGGATCGAATGCAATAAGTGCTGCCGTTTAAAAACATGGGACATATAAAAATAAATGATAAATAAATATTAGATCTCACATATAAAACTCGCAATTTCTGTTTATAAGAAAAACAAAAAAGAAAACCTAAATATCAAATTTTAGAAATGATAATTAATGACTTATTGCATGAACCTAAAGAAGTTAATTTTCATTCCCTAGAATAAATTCGAATTTAAATTTCAAAATCAATCACATCCCAGATAGAAAACATCGTTTCTGATATATAAGAAGAATCCATTAGCGTATTAGAGAGTGTATGCTCAAATGATTTGATTGGGATCGATATTTGCTTTCAAAGCCTTTGCTTTCAAATGCAAAACGAATAAGTTGGGATAATTGAACTTCTTTTTATTAAGATTATTGTTGATATAAAACACAATAATAATACAATGTCAGACCTGCAAAACCGGAGGATTCGATAATGCAGTCACCATTTTAATTTGAATAAAACGGTAACTTCTAAACAGGTACAGTTGGGTACCGTGAGGCTTGGTTTTCATTTAAATACTTATAATTATATCTCTTGTTAAGTTGTTTATCTTATTTTGTAAAGAAAGATAAAATGTCAGTGTTAGAGTCGGCACAATCTTCTTCTTTACAATTTCAAAATGTTCTAAAGGAAGAGATTCCCAGTTATATAAAAACGTTGATGAATATCAATCCGACAGGACTGAAAATCAATACGATGACGATTTGTTGTAAATCCAAACTTTCAGATTTAGAGCAATTGCCATTCAAAATGAATGATCTTCGCAACTATTTTATGCAACATCCTTTTGAAGAAGGCATTGAGGTATCTAACAAATCTATGGGGAAAAACGTGATCATGTTCAGATGGACACAAAAATATGGAGATAATAATGAGTTTTCAAAAAGGATTTGTTGTAAAGTCTTTGGAAATGGAGCAATGCACGTAACAGGAGTTACGAGTCCTGTTGAAGCTGTTCTTATTTGTAATCATTTTGTGTCACGATTTGAGACTCACCCCTTTTTTAACAAGAATGGATTAACAGAGTCAACAGAGTCAGAAGGGTCCGAAGGGTCCGAAAGGTCCGAAAGGTCAGAAAGGTCAGAAGGGTCAGAAGGGTCAAAAGATAATACATCAGAATTTACCATTTGTATGATTCAAAGTAGTTTTGACACCTATTTGAGAATCCGTCTTGATGAATTGTATAAACAATGGAATGATCCTTCGTTGTCTTTACTTTTCAACAACGAGAAACATCATGCCGTACAAGTCAAATTCAAGGAAACTCACAAATCTTTATCTGCTTTTATTTTTTCTACGGGAAGAATACTGATTACAGGAGCCGTTCTTCCTGAACATTTAAACCACGCTTTCACTAAAGTCTGTTCATATCTGGATCAACATTCATTGGAACTAACCACAAAGCGTATAGATGTCGTCAAAATCCCTCAAAAAAGAGGACGTAAACGCAAGGCGGATCATGACATCACATATCAGAATATTTCTTTATAGACAAAAAATATATAAAGGAAATCGCATAATATATGGGTAATTGGTTCAACCTCCAAAGGAGAAAATAAAAAAGAATGAACTTGTTAAAAATGAAAAACACAATTTTGAGTTTCATCGATCTTTTTACAAAAAAGAATAAGAATGGTCGTTGGATCGGTAAACAAAACCAAAGCACTAAAAAAAGAAAGCGTGATGAGTTTGAGAATATAGGTAAATTTGTCCACTCAGAATCTAATAAAGAAGCGTGTTTGAGACGGGTGAAAAAGAAGCTTGATTGATAGTTTCAGACTTTCATATTCGTTAGAATATGTATTCCTTGCAAAAAACAGTCCGCTAAATCATCTTTTTTCTTGTGCTTCTCATAATGCATTTTCCATGTGTTATCGGAAGATTCTACAGAATTCAAACAATTGTCAAGAAAAAATGTTGTCAAGTGATGTGCATGCTTTTTATTAAATTTGTAACCCTTTTGACATTTGGCTTCATCCTCAGTTTTTTGGCGTATGATTAATTTACTTTCTTTAGGTATCAATCTATCCACTTTATTTTTATTCGTCGCGGAACAAAATGAAATTTCAAAAGTTTGTTGTTCTTTGTTTTCAAATTTTGAATATCTTATCATATGAAAGTATGTAAACACAACAATCTGAATACTCTTCATGATAGGATTTTTCATAACAGGTTGGTTCTCGATAACCACCTCATCTATATGCTGAAGTTTGTCTTTACACTTGGTTTCCAACATAGTAAGAATCTTGACAACGGCATCATTGATATTATAATCTTTAGAATCTGTGGATATATCTACTACTTGCCAATCATGAATATTGAATATATTATTATTTTCTTTGTTTATCGATAAATCACAAAAGGCTAGATTTTTAACGCCAATATCAAAACTGAGAACTCGTGATTTTATTGGACACTCAAACATTTATCTTAAAAGACAGTATAATTTCCTTTTATATATTGTTGAGTTAGTCAAAGAAAAAATTGAAGAGATATAAGTCTAGATCTAAAAACTTATCAAACAGAGACAATATGGTGGAATATACTTTCGTAGAAGGAGTAATTGAGAAAGTGAAAACACACCCTAAAGTGATAAAAATAGATGTATGTAAGTTCGAAGAAGGCGGGACCAATTTGCCTCAAAGTTTAATGATTTTCAAAACGGATTACGTTTCCATTTGTAAAAGTTTTATAGAAAATTTAACAAAATCAAAAAAGCCTGATTATGATCATCATCAAATGGCAAGACTTCATACCATTGCCGCAAATCTACCGGTCTTTCTGGTAGGATCCCAATTGAGAGCCTATTGTTCCATGTACAAAGACTCTTTATGCATTAAACAATTTTGGTTGGAATCACCCGACCTTGAAGAAAAACCGAGATGCATTTCGTGGATAAAAGATTTTGAGAAATGGCTTGTCACTTTTATGTGGAAGTTCGGACAAAAACAAAACAATAAATTTAGAGTAATTGATGAAGACGAGGATGAATCTAACCAGCAAAATATTCCTATGGCTTACATCGCTTCTACACGGTCTACTCTAAATAGTGTTCTGAAGAAACCACAACTAGGGACAAAAGATCATACATCATTAATTAAGATACTCCAAAACGAGACAGATTCTATAGTTCCGAATGATTGCAATGTGTTTTGGGTACTAGATCAATTCTTTGAGCGAATGAAAAAATTTAAAAACATCAAAGCCGACATCTCCAAAAAATCAAAAGAGTTGGGCTATGAGATTTTTACGAATACCGAGTTAGTCAAAATATTAGAGTTTTGTGATGATTATGAGTGTTTCAAAGAAAATCCTTACTCAAATTATAAAAAAATGAATCGGTTTAATAATAGTTTTGTCTTATTAGATAAGTTTGCTGCATTAGGAGATGTGGACATCAAGAAACGTGTCGACGCAAATTTGATTTTTATCATGCAAGATGTCATGAACTCCGAAGGGCATACGTGTTTTCCCTTCAAAACGTTGGTTTTGCTCATACAAGATCATATGCAAAAGTTCTTATTGACTACCCGTCAAAAAAATGAGTTTGCGTCTCTAAATTTAGAAGATATAATTAAAACACATGAAGACTTTTACATTTATTATCATGAAGACAATCAATGGGTTTATCTAAAAAATACATGGGAGTGTGAGTCTTATATAATACAGAGGATACGCGAATTCATTCAGAATAGAACCGAACGAAGCCAAGATGTTTGTCAAAGAGTCGAAAGTCTGATAAAAGACTTTGAAAAAAAAACGGCCATTCAATTGAATACAAGACAGATCAAAGCCGTACAAAATACACTGTGTACAAAAACAGGAATAAATATATTGACAGGATTTCCCGGAACAGGAAAAAGTCGGGTAATTTCATGCATCGAATACATCTGCCAAGAGTTGTCGTTGGATTTGATTTTATGTGCGCCCACTGGTAAAGCCGCAAATCGACTGGGAACCAATGCATCAACTATTCATCGCTTATTAGAAGCTCATGTGAGAGATGAAAAACAAGGATTTGTTTTTATGAAAAATGAAAACACACCCTTAAAAACGGATGTCTTGATTATAGATGAAAGCTCGATGATCGATTTTATAATATGTTTTCATTTACTCAAAGCTTGTCCAAAGGAAATATCTATTCTATTTGTCGGAGATCAACATCAACTGCCTTCTGTAGGTTTCGGTGATGTGTTTCATTCCTTCATTGCGAGTCAACTTATCCCTTTTGTAAGTTTGAATAAGATATATCGACAAGATCACGGAAGTAATATTTGTTTGCTTTCTAAATGTGTGACCAAAGGCATTCTTCCATCTTATGATATCATAAACGATCAAAAAGAGACTTATTTTAAAAATATACCCACTTCAAAATCGTCAGAGATTTTTCAAGAGATTTTAAAACTTTACCGTAGCTACGGAAATGATTCTATTATCCTTTCTCCCATGCGAAAAGGAACACTTGGATCATTTGCATTGAATCAGTATCTTCATAATAATCTATTCTCGTTGGACAACTCTAATGATTTCTATTTCAAAGCGAATGAGAGAATTATGGTGTCCTCCAATACATATAAAAAAGATTCTCATGGTCTATTAGACGTTGGTAAAAGTGCTTTTAACGGAGAAATAGGATATTTTGTAGATACCGAATGTGATAAAGATGGGCAACGCGTATGTAAGGTATTAATTGATAATGGCGGATTCCAAAGTCAAAGTCAAAATGATAAAAAAGAAGTGACACTAGAAAGACAAACTTTAGAATTGGGACATGCATGCACAATTCATAAAATGCAAGGTGCAGAGATTCCTATAGTCATTTTGGTCCTGAGTTTACATCACGGTCGCATGCTGAATAAACGCTTACTCTATACCGCTATCACACGTGCAAAAAAGAAAATCTTCATTATAGGTGATGAGAGTGCCGTGATAAAATCAGTTTTATCTGAAGGTGAACCAAGATTTGAGTGCATTCAATATCGTATGCGTGAAAATATATAAACAAATAAGCTTTATATTTAGTATATATGGATATTATTCTGTTTAATTTTTTCTTTCTCATCGATTGACTTCTATTCCAAAAGTATTATTTGTCAATCAAAAATATATAAATATATCAAAAATGAACATGAACGTTCCTCAAGATTGGAATCATGTTGTATTTAGGAAGAATCCCAGGCTTAAGGATTCCAATGCACCAAAAGAAGTTGTTGCAAAAACAACAACAAATAAAAACACGGATAAATTAGGTCATTCTGTAAGTATTCGAAAATTGGAAAACGATCATCAAGATGAGCAAGATTTTCATTTACCGAAAGTAAAACCGGAATTACGAAAACAAATCATAACGGCCAGAACAAACAGTAAATTAACACAAACACAACTCGCTCAAAAAATAAATGAAAAACCACAGGTTATTCAAGATTATGAGAATGGTAAAGCAATTCCTAATTCAATGATATTGTCAAAATTGTCTCGTGTACTAGGTGTTCAACTTAAGAAATAGTCATCTTTGTTACACACGGTAAAGTAAGTTGAATATTGTGATGGATTCCTGATTTGATAATGAATTTATTCAGATTTTTATACCTATTATTTTTTTCACATTCAAGTTTTACTTGTATGCCTTTAGGAATGGAACATGAAAATCTCTTGTTCAAAAAAAAGCCGAATTGCTGCAGAAAATCATCCAAGTCTTGATCAGAAGATGAGTTCATTATGACATACATTTTTCCTTGTAAGTTTTCTTTTTCAAAAAACAGCATAAAATGTTTATTTTCGAGGTTTAAAAGTTTCGTTATTCCAATTTTGATCATATCATCTCGGACCTGTGACAAGAAAGAAATATCTTTTGGGTTGTAATCACCTACAATAGAAAAGGCATCATCTTGCATGTCTTTAGAAAGGTTAGAATCAGATATATTTGGTACATCATTTACAAAGAGTGCTGCTTTGATTCGGGATAAAATAGTTTCTTTTTGAAAATTGGTTACACTCAAATCGATGAATCCTTCTGTGTTTAAATTAGTCACTAATCTTGATATGCGTTGTAAAATAACTATAGAAAGAATGACTACAGCAATTGATATTGATACAACCCAAATCATGAGTAGTATAGCTTTCATTTTACTTAATCCTAATGGAGCATAAGGATCTATCAAAATCATGTTTATAAACTAGGAAGATAAAATTGAATTTTCATTTCATATTATAAGGTAAAGAAAACTGTGTATACATGAAAATCGTTATTATTACAATTGCTTTGATTATTATCTTATGGGTCATAGTTTTACTTTGGAGACAAAAAAAGGGGTAGAAGGATTCTCATCAAACATCAAGGACGATCAAGCTATTCGCCATAATGAAGAAACCAAACAAAAATTAAGAAACAGTTTGGCGATTGAATCATGTGATGTTTTACAAGCATCTCCAAATGCAGAAATGGATGGAGACGCGGAAGACACTATGAATCGTATTCTCAAAGGTCATCGTCTGAATAAATTTAAATCAAATGAAGTCAAAAATGATAATGTGAATAAAGAATTCTGTTATATGTACAATGATGAAGAGAACAATATGAAGGATTATTTATTAATAGAAGGATGTTCAAAAGAAAATAATTTATTTAAAGATACACCTTTCATCACTAATGTATTTGAAACAGAACAAAAAGATGCCACACATACTATTCCTCTAAAAAAATGTGTTATAGAAATCGATAAAACCAAAGTAGATACAGAACAGCCATATCCTTTTTGGCAAAAATGGAAACTCGGAACATGTACAAGTATTACAGATCCAATACGCAATCAAATTCGACAAACATTTGTTCTGAATAACACACTCAGCCACAACTTGTCTGTTATGAAGGCAAAATATAATATTATGGATAATGAAGCTCAACATAAACAAGCGGATCTGACTGTTTGTACGACAGAGTCAGATGACGTCAATACAAATTTGCAACGTTCCATTGCTTTATATAATCAAAAATACGACATTTTAAAAAGGAATCAGAGCGAATATGAAAATCTGCGTAAAAACTTGAGTGAAATGAACGATAGACATACTCTTTTAGAAAAATCGTTTTCAGATTTTCAAGATAAATACAAAGAAAAAGATGCATTGAAAAAAGAGTGCGATGAAAAACTCAGAGAGTGTCAAAGAAAAGAACAAAAAGAAGAAGATGAACTCATAAGTAAACGTAACCACCAAAATTTTCTGACAGGCGAGTTTTCTAAATATGATGCACAAAGGCGAGAAGTAGAAGACAATTTTAATAGAGTTTCTTCAAAAAATTCAGTTTGTCAAAGCAATAGAAATACTGTTGAACAAGAACACGATATAATGAAGGAAAACTATCTCCGTGAAAAGTCTGATTATGATGCATGTAATGTAGCCCGTCGACATTATGAATCGTTGTTCAATACTTATAAGGAAAAAGCCAATCAAATGAAAGAAAATAAGGAGAGCTGTATTGAAGAAAGGGGTGTTTTACGAGGTAAAATGGAAGAGTGTAATAAAAATCGAGAGAAATGTAGATACTTACAAAATAAACATTTGAATACATATAAAAGATTAATAGAAGCTAAAGAAAGAAAGGAAAGGTGTCTTGAAACAGAAAAAAGAAATATACGCATCAAAGAGACACTTGAAGAACAGAATACTAGTCTTCATAATAGATTGGAGACTGCAAAAGCTGAAACACATGTTTATGAGAAAACACTGAATGAAAACCAGGCGAAAAACATAAACGACATAACACAAAATTCCTTTGCCAGCTTTGGGAACTATGTCAAATCAATCGAAAATGAAAAAATAAAACAGCTCAATTGTAAAGAAAAGAGTGAATTAGTCAAGAAAATCAGAGACAAAGAGCTTAACATTGCAAGATTAAAATTCCAACTGGAATCCATTAAAAAACAAAAATGTGCAATTTGTGATCCAACCCCGAAACAATGTGCGGAGAAATTTCCGAGGGATGATAATCTTTGTGATTCTTCCAAGCACGCACCATAATTCTAATTCTTATTCTTATTCTTATTTTTATTTTGATTAATCTTTTTTATTTTGACCCATCATATAACCTACAACACGTTGTGGAATACTTTTAAGCGGATTGAATGTAAAATGTGTAAGGCGATCTATATATTTTGCATTGGGATCATAGTTTTTAGCCGTGCGTTTGACGTATACTTTCTTGTTATCGTCAATAAAATACAAACTGCTCATAGGATTTTTGCTGAATATGTTTTGTACGTCTACAACAATTTTATTTTCTCTTTTTTTTTGTATCAATCTTGCTTCTCGTCTGGTTGCATTTTGGGCAATAATACTTTCCAAATCTTCAGTAGCTTTTAAGTATTTTTCTTCAGCAAATGCTGCTCGTTTCAATACATTCCTAATATATTGTTTGTATGCTTCTACATAAGCATATTCTTCACGTGTTTTGTTTCCGGCATCGACGGGTTCTTTTTTTAACATTTTGTCGCTCGGGAGTCCTTCAGGGTATTTCTTTTTTAACCTTTCTTGTAAATGCTTCTTGGCTTTCTGTTGAATGTCTTCCATCAACTGCTTGTTTGGTATCTGTATGATTTGTTGGTTGTGATTTGGCACGAATTGATTTGGTACGAATTGATTTGGCATCATTTGATTTGGATAGATAATTTGATTTTGCATTTGGTGATTCATATATGGATTGATAGATTGCTGGAATGCATTATAATGGTTATGATAAAATAAATTATTGTCAGATTGTTTAGGCTTTTTATGTTTGATATAGGGTGATAAAGATTTGTTTATTGACATTTGTGTAGCCATGTTTTTATTTGATGGTGGAGTTTCTCTATTTATTGACATTTGTGTAGACATGTTTTTATTTGATGGTGGAGTTTCTCTATTTATTGACATTTGTGTAGCCATGTTTTTGTTTGATGAATGATATTTTGGTTGTTGAATTGGTGAATTATCGCTTTCGCTTGGTGATACTGCATGTTTTGGTTGTTGTTTTAAATCATTGGTTCGATGTAGTGATGAAAATATTTCAGCCATGTTCAAATCTGCTATGTTAAATTATTATATCTATTTTATAAAATACCTAGTTTTTTATTTGACACTCGATCAATTTCCATCTTTATAAATGAAGGTTGGTAATAAAAAATGTTGCTATGCAGACCTTCATTTAACAATATGTTTTGATTTTCTTGTGGACCTATTATACGAATTCTGATACCAGGCGGTACATAACAAGAGAAGTGGCGCCCATATATAAATTTGAAGTCTTTTATAAACTGATTATTTTGTATATGATAATGTTGACTTTCATTTGTGTTTTCAGTATTTATTTTATAGGGATTTTGTATTTTGCTTAGTTGAATAATTTTTTTATGAGTGGGAATTGAAATAAAATACATTTTACCCATCAAATTCGGTTTTTGGAAAAAAATAACATATCTGTCATGTTTTTTAAATAATTGCAGCATAGCTACCAATATTTCTTCTATATGCGTTTGAATGTTTTTATGGTCCTGTTTTTTATGTACTCCAAAAAAAGCTATATTTGTTTTATCATTTGTATCTTGGAGAAGGGATATAGCATTCCATAATTGTTTTCGCAAATTTTTACATTCTGTTGAACATGATATTGTCTTTTGTATTTCGAATAGCTCAAATGTTGGTCTTTCTTCAGACAGGACATTGGAATTTTGTAGTGATATATTATTTTTCCTCGTTTTATAAAATAAGGGAATGTATACCATTATAAAACTTGTAATCCAAATGGTTTGATACAAAATAAATAGTAATACTATAGAAAACATAAGTGTGTATTTATTATAATTTAAATACAAAAACAATTCGATGAATCCAAAAAACTTTGAGTATACATTTCAGGTCATTTTATTTCATAACACTTTGAATACCATTGTATCTCAAGATACACATACTTTACATAATGTAAACAATATTCGTTTTCAAAGCAATGCTCTTAAATCAAATATTGTTTACAGAAAAAGGATAAATAATTTAGGTTTACAAAATGATGCTCTTGTTCTTTACGTATCTGATATGACGAACTATCGAGAAGATCAACCTTTATTACAATTGAGTTTGAATTTATCAGAAGCATTCCAAGAACGTTTAATCATGAATACATCTCATATCCACATACCACTACATTTTGCAGTTGATCATACAAACCATCAAGTAAGAAATAGAAGGATTCAATTTCAACTTCCTCCGATCGACGAAATTGTTCTCTCTCTAAATATAATGCCATAGTCGCTCTGATGTATAATAGTCGATCGTTTTGTTTTGCATCAAATCTTTTAAATTTTCATAAAAAGTGAGAGGTCGAGAAAGTATACGGCGTTGTGAAAAGAAGGCTTGGCCACCATGAACGAACTCAAACACATCGGGTTTGGGGATCGAGTTCTTAAATACTTTGACGAATGCATCATTTAAGTGAAGATTCGGATGATGAGGGTAGCCTGTTTCATTGCATTTGAGAACGTGCAGCCATTGTGTTTTATCTAAAAACATATCGGGATGTTTTTGTACTGCGCTCAATAAACTTTCTAATGTGTCAAATTTGGAATATTGTACCGGTTTATCGCCTAAAAACAATACGTAATCGGTAAGATTTGAGTAATTCTCAATAATGAAGTCAATCCAACTCGAAATGTAACACTCTTGCTCTTGTGGGAAATAGCTTATGTTTGGATTTTTGCTTCTTTCTCTTTCTCTTTCTCTTTCTTTTTCTTTCTTATTTGATTTCGTATTTTCAATAAGATATTCGATATTCAGTGTTTTCGGAAATACAATTCCAATCGTAGCCATAAGTAATGAAGTATATTTAAATTAAAACGATTGTCTTATATATGAATAGTATGGAAGAGTAATCAAAGATGAATGAAATTGAAGAAACTGCAAATGATTATACAGAATCAGAAAACAATCTTGATATTAATTCGCAAGAAACTAAAGGTTCAAGGAGCTTGGATAGAGCAAAAAGTAATTCTATTCGTTTCAATTTAGAAGAAACATTAAATGAAACAATTCCACCAAAGAAAACTGTACAGATAACGCAATCAAGTAGACCAAAACGTGATGGAAGTCAAAGGGATTTTAAATCTCGACTTTCAAATAGCCATTTAACAATTAATATTCAGGACGATGAAATTAAACCGCATGTGGGGGATGATATAGGAAAAGAAGAGTTGACCGTCATGAAACAATATGATGTGTATACTTCTTTAAAACCGGTTAATCTGAAGCAGGCGAGAAGAAGCTCTTTGCCAATTACTTTTTCCCAAAGAAAAGATGAAAATAGAAGCTATGATGAAGAAATGCAAAATTATTCAAATCCTGTTTACAATAGAGAAACATCATTCGATGTAGAAGATGATCACATGACGAGCGTTACACATATTCCCATAAATAATAGTTTGAACAAAAATGATGTCATCGATTTGATAAAGCAAAATCATGAACAATTATTACTCAAGAAACAAGATAAAAATGGTGAAAATGATGTTGAAATCGAAAAAAAGCTAAAGAAATTAATTGATGAATGGTACGAGTTCTGTGAAACATCAAGTGTCTTGCATGGTATGGCAAAATCACACTATAAAAAAATGGGAAATATAATATCGTTGAGTGCAATCGGATTATCAACATTAGGTGGTACGGCAAGTCTCGGCTCTAGTGGAGAAACTACAGGTAATAAACAGGCATTTGCCATTATTTTAGGTACAACCTCATTAATATCAGGCGCTTTAATGACTGTTCATAGATATTTCAATTTCAATCAAGTCGAGAAAGATCACAGTTTTTATTCTAGTGAATTCGCTAAACTCAAAAATGAAATGCATATGCAAATGTATATTCATCAATGTAGTAGCAAAACATATGTCAATTTAGTAGAGTTTTGCAAAGCCATTAAAAGTTCCCTTGATTCCATGATAGATAGAGCGCCCGGAATTCCATCTGTTATCGTTAAACATTACGAGGAACAAAAAAAGAAAAATAAGACATCAAGTAAATATTTTCCATCCCTTCTTATTTTCAATCGCACTAATCAATAGATTTGCTTCTATTGTGCCATTCTTTAACAGCAATTGACATTCTTTGAGGAGGTGATAAATGACTATGCGTTTGTTTTAACCGCAAAAGCACTTCAGATATAAACTTATTATAAATATTAGGAGAACGTGATTTTTGACTTTTTTCTTTCCCCTTTGAGCTTACTTCTTTTTTTGATGAAATTGAGTGTTCTTGGACCTCTGACTTGAGATTAGCTAACTCGGCTAAAATATCTAAAGCTTTACTAATTGATTGATGTGAAGATTTATTTCCTAATTTACCGTTGTTTTTTACTTCCTTCAAAAGATCCAAGCATTCAACTATTTTTTCAATATCATTGACTCTTAAAATGAGGTTATTGTTTTCAGTGATCGACTCTCCACTGTTTTTAAAAGATGTTTCATCCACTGGTTTAATATTTGGATCTTCTTTGTCCATTATATAATACCATTTTGCAATAGAATTTTTAATTTCGTTTTTTTTCGTATAAACATATGTCCTTTTTATATCTCCATCTTCAATCTCCACAGTTTCATCCAAATCAGGGCAGATACCTGAATCCTTATAATACTCTTCAATATGTGCTACATCTTCTCTGATCTGTTGTTCAAATGAACGACTACTTTCCACCATGACTCAAAACTACAATAAGTATTCTACAAAGTCTTATGTAATGAATCAAAATAAAATCATATTTCATAATATAAGAACAAGAACAAGAACAAAGACATTACGAAAATGTTTTTTTCATTAATTATATTTGCTGGTATAATCGCTGCTATATTCTTTACGGTTATGTTTTTAGTTCGAATGTATGAGTCTATACAAAACATCAAAAACACTTTATCTGAAAAAGAGAAATTAGATAAAGAATTGCAACAAGAAATAGAAGACAGATTAGAAAAGGCTACGGATTTTGAAAATATCCAAGCCTTAGAATCAAAAATCGAGACTATCAAGAGTATGGCAGAAGACTCAAAGGATAAGCTGAATAGTCTGAGTGATAAACAAGTTGACTTAATTGTCAATAAAGTGAATCAAATGCAGTCCACCAACGAAGAAAAAATGCTGACTATTTTAGAAGATATCGGAAAAGATATGGTCAATGAAATTCAAATCTTGTCTCAAAATCATGAAAACTTGGATGAGCGTTTAAAACTCATCGAAGAATCTATGAAAAATGATGAAGATACATTTGAAACCTGGGAGAGTTTTGTGAATAATACTGACGATGATGTCAAATTATTGGAGAGTGATGTGAATGTCAGATCTATGACAAACAAAGCAAAATCCGCTATTTCTGATTACGCCATCGACTACGATTTGTCCATGAGAAATAAAAACAAAAATTAATTTTAAATAATTATAATTATATAAGCTAATTATGCATTCAATTTAGAGAAATATCGATTTTTCTTAATTCTTTAAACTGATGATAAACATTCCCAAACAACAGCGATTTCAACAATTAAAGCACTTGGCAGAATTTCATCAAGAGTTTTTACATCTCTTTGTGATTGTTGATGACGACGAACACAAATCATTAACATTAAATTATAATCTCAAAGACTATGAGAGTATCGATGCTGACCTTGATTATGACGAAATTTATTACTTCCATATATGTCAAGAATTCGAGAGGCTTTTGTCTTTATATCTTCGAGACTTATTAAAGTCATCGGACGGTCTTGTTGAGATTCAAATACATAAATACTTCATGGAGAGGAGAATCGAAGAATCAAAGCCGAAATTAGAATTTGAAAAAAGTTTGAAAAAAGTAGATGCTTCGACGATGGAGGTTCTTGTACGTTTTCATGAAATCTTTTCTTAAGGTTAAATTTTGATTAGCATTTTTATTATTTATCTATGAATAAACTCATTAGAATATGAAATAAAAAATAAAAAGACAAAGAATATATAGAAAAATCATGCTTCTGAATGCTCTTTTTGCGTTGCGAAAAATAGAATTTATTATTTGCATTTTTTTGAATATCTTTCTATATTTCATTTTATCGAGTAATCTTTTTTACGAAAACTATGCTAGCTTGTATGGACATAGTTTTACTTGCGGATCATAATTATTCAATATATGAATCTGAAATGCATAAAATTCATACAAATGAAAAAGTATATAAATAATAAGCTATGACTTTATCCTATAATCATCAATTAAGATGTTTTTTAAAGAAAACGAATGTGTCAGGGATATTTATAATAATGTGCAATCTATGACCATCGACCAATTCGGTGTATGGTATGATAAAAAAAAGTCTCTGATTAAAGAATACGTTTTTACAAAAAATTACTACCGATTATATTTGATAGGATATCTACATAGTTGTATAATTGATGAATTTCTCATTTTAATGAATGATATCTTTGAAAAAACTATTCATGGAAGAGCGATTATGAAAACCCTTAGAGAAATTGAATATGAGAATTTTGAGCATTCCTTAAGTCATGATGAAAGTATTCAAAAACCACTAAAACATGTTTATCAAGTAGTAAAAAAAAGCATCATTCAACCCATTCTTGAACATCATGTTATATTCTCACCTTATATGACCCTCAAACTCTTTTTAGAAATAGTAAAATACATTTTCTTTCCTCTCAAAAACACAACAAAAAGTACATCTTTCAAAATACCTTTTAGTTATTATAATATCAGACAAATTGGTTGGATTGATGATGATGAGAAAAAAATCATATTAGACGAACTCGATGTTTTTACCCATTTGAAAAAAAGTTTTAACTCCATGAAATCATGAAGCTAAGACAATTTAGAAGAAAGGAATAGAATAATGAGTAGGTTGATGTGATTTACATCTGATTTTTCCTGGAATTCCATGATTGAGCAGCAATTTGCATACACTCAGATGGTTTCATTCCAGAAGATGACAATTGTTTCAAAACAGATTGAACGTGTACGTTGTATTCTGAAGCAGGTCGATTGTAATTCTTCTCGTGTGTATTTTTGGGTCTCCCGACAGGATTCTTGATGTAAGCGTCATTTCCGTAGTACTCATTACCATAGTAATGAGTTTCGTAAGGGAGAGAACCCTGCATGGAAAACGAAACCGACGGAAAACTGGAGCAAGTGCTGCTCTTTGGTATCCATTTGTTAATCGGAAAGTTTTCGATACAAACGTATTCGACTCCATTTGACAGAAAAACCGTACCTACAGGAACACTGTTTGGTGGGATATTGTTAATTGAAAACATTTTGCAAGACTGAATTTGAACTGATAATAAGAATGAACACAAAGCTTGATAATTTATATATCTTTTATTCAAATTTCCCTCTTTTTTCATAATTTTACACCTAAAACGTGAACATATTGTGTAAGAAGATCTTGAACATCAAGAGCTGTGACATTTATAAGCAATGGATTCCTGTTTTCATATCCTGTACAAGAATGAAGGGGGAAAGTACTACACAAAGAATTTGTTTGTAAATAAATATAAGAATTATCTTCACTATACTTTTTAATAAAATACGGCCGTCCTGCTATAATAAGTACATTGATAATACGGAGTTTTATGTCTTGTTTAAGTCGTTCCCAGTTGTTATTTGAAAAAGACCGTTTATCAAAAGCAACTGAACCATTTCTTGATCTCGAAGAATTGATAAGTAGATTATAAATAAAAGTTGGGAATGATGTTGAGGATTCGATAACCAATCTGTTTTTGGATACGTATTTATCGGATAAATCATTAAGATTTATTATATACCAAATAAAGTAAATGCAAATGATAAGTAAAATCACAAGAATAACAAGAATAAAATTTAGATGATTTTTTTTCATAAATAATGCCTGTGATAAAGTGTCTTATTTTTATTTTAATAGATTTAATTCCACTCTATTCATGATAGTCAAAATGGTATTTGGGTATGTATTTTGCGGTGAAAAATATATCATAATAAGGAATTACATCAATATCAGAATGAGAATCAGAATCAAAACCTAAATCCAATTCACAATAAGAATTCAAAATTGTAACCATAGGAATCTTTAGAAGATGTGCTTGATAAGATAAGTCCTCTATCGAGGATTTCAGCAATTCAACGTTTTCTTGATGAAAATGATTTGATTTTATGAAATTCGCTTGAAAAGGACATATAAAACAAATCATGACATTTTTAACTTCTTTTTCTGGAGAATGTTTATTGCAGAATGGTGCTGTAAAAAAAGTCATATCCTTAAAACCTCCGTCATGATCAAGGTCGATATATGATCTATCTTTTAATACGGCAATTTCTTCTCTTTTGCCATTGTTTTTTACCAATGAGTAAACGGGTGTGTTTTGATTTAGATACCGACAACTATAATGTTTAATGTAAATGAAGGGTTTATTGTAGTACTTGTACGCATGAGAAGTGTTTGAAAGTTTTGGGTTTTGCATTCGTGTTTAAATATTTGTAAGTGATTATTTTTCTATAAAAAACAAATAAATTATGTGTATTTTTATAAACAAGCTTTAACTTTTACTTAAATGCAATTTATCAATCAAAATCCATCAGGAGTTTGTGGTCCGTTTTTAAATGTAAAAGAAAATAATAGGAAACGTTTGAGGAACGAAATGATACCTCCATTTATAGATGTCACAGGTTTGGATTCGAAAAAGGAACCAAGTTCTCATGTAGAATATTTCAGTGAAACATTAGAGGAACATTTAGAAGATATCAAAGATGATGAAATAGACATCCAATTTTTTTGTAAGAATGATCGGACCTTTAAAGAGTTAATGATGTCATTCGTTTCGAAAAATAAAGGGATCATGGCTATTTATTTTATGTTCTTGATTCTATATCCCGTGAAAAACGTGTTGATACCACACCTTATGGGTAAATTATACGGAAAAGTTCAAGAAAATAAACCTATTACACAAACTCTTTATCTTATCGTTGGTATTTTAATTTTCTTACAAATCGCCTATCTATTAGCCGAATGGGTAGAAATAAAGATTCACCCACTTCTCCAAAAACATCTTATGGATGAAATTATACAACATGTTTTCAGAATCAACAAGGAAAACTTTAATGAACAACAAGTAAATCAGGTCATTTCGAGTGTCAGTAAATTTCCTATTACTTGTTATAATTTCATTTCTCAACTTAAATCCAGTGTATTACCATCCGTAGTTGGTCTTCTGATAATCGGCATTTATTTGATTTTCTTGAACTGGAAAGTTGGTTTCCTGTATGTTTTCATGCTTGTCATTTCTTTTATTAGTGTTAGATTTGCATTACGTAATTGTGATGACTTATCATTCAACTGTGATCAACAAACAACGCAATTATATGATAATTTAGATGACATCATTCATAATCTTTCCACCATAATTAATTTTGAAAAAACCGATGATGAACTCAAAAACATCTCCAACGTGTTTACAAATCAAAAGGGCGTTTGCAAGAAAACTTTCAGTTGTACACTCTGGAGCAAATATTGTATTATACCTATTATGAGTCTATTCGTTATTTGGTCTCTAACCTATTTTTATAAAGAATTAAAAGCAAAGCGAATGAATGCAGGAACCTTTATATCAATTATCGTGGTCAATTTTATGATTATGAATATCGTTTTCAATTTGACCTATGTTTTCAAAGACATGATTATCCGTATGGGTATCATTAAAAGTTCTATGAAAATATTTGATGAATGTCGAATCATTCCTCACTATGATTCAACAAAAGCAGATTTTCCTTCGGGAATTCAATTTAAAAATGTTTTCTTTAGCCGATTTGTAGAAGTTAAGCGAGTCATGCTTACAAAAGAGAATAAAACTGATCGGACAAAAGTAGAAGAAGAAAATGATGTTATGCTTCTCAACGATGGAGATGATCAGGCAAAATTGATAAGAATAAAAATAGGGGACATCGTAACTTACCGGAAGGAAAAACCGATTTTTAAGAATTTGAATGTTTATTTTCCTAAAGGTAAAATCACGTTGATTATGGGTAAAATCGGAAGTGGAAAATCGACATTGATTAATCTTATTTCTAAAAATCAAACCATTTTAAAGGGAAATATTTTTATCGACGGTATACCCATACAAGACATCCCGCATTTAAAAAATAAAGTGTTTTATGTCCCTCAAACCCCCATTTTATTTAACCGAAGTATATATGATAATATAAATTACGGATTAGAAAAAGAAATTTCACCTGAAGAAATCATTAAGAGAATGAGAGAGTTTGGTTTGTCTTCCTTTTATGATAGTCTTCCTAATGGATTAGACTCCAAAGTAGGACTTCTCGGTTCTAACTTATCTGGCGGTCAAAGACAAATGTTATGGCTGATTAAATTATTTTTTAATGATCCTGAGTATATAATCATGGATGAACCTACATCTGCCGTGGATGAAGACACGAAAGATCTTATACATGCATTAATTAAAAATGTTTCCCAAAACAAAACTGTTATAATGATCACACATGACGAATACTTACGGAAGTTATCTGATAGAATTATACATATGAAAGATGGTAAAGTCATGACCATCGAAGAAAAATAGGAAGTTTATAAATTGTGACTCGTTTGATCATCAATCAGACACACTTTTACGTTTGGAAACGGTTCTAAGGTCTTTTTAATCATATCGAAATACAACGGATGATGGACAATGAGATTGAAAGAAAGATGGGAAAATTTGTTATTCGAAAACACGAGTGGGAGAGATAAAATCCGCCCACAAATATTCCGCTTTGGACGTGTCCTCCTGTTTGTGGGATTTTTGATACTCCATTCTAGGCTCAATGCTTTTTTGTAATCAAATGCTTCGTCTTCTGATGTAATGGCTAACAAATATTTCCAATGATTATTGTCATTCGTTTTTCTCTGTCTCCTTGTTGTAAACAAGGCTCCTCCTTTAATTTGATTATTGTGTTGACGTATGCGTCTCTTTATGTAGCACGTATAACCGTTATAAGTAGAACCAAAATCATCATAAATAATGTAACAAAAATGTTTCTTCTTCGAATCATTTACATCTAAAGTATTCCTTTCTAATTCTGTTTCCTTTTCTAGTTCTACTTCGATTTCTTTACATCGTTTTATATCAGCCTCATTATATATTAAAGCCATCGAGTTATCAAATCTAATTTTTTAGTATACTCTATACTCTTCTTTATATTATTGTTTTTTGGTCTTCTATGGTCGGTTTGGATCTATTATATTTATTTATAAAAAAAGCGTCAAATATGTCAACAAATATGGAAAAAAGACAAAAATACGAGTTTGGGTCCTGGACTCGAACACAAGTTCTTTCTCGTTCGTGGAGAAAAAGACAAATCAAGTTTGTGTCGAATAAATGAAGATTTATTCCAAAACTACGGTGACCACCTCATTTATAAAATTTTGGACAACAAAAAGGAGAAAGAGAAAAAACCAAAAACGCGTGGACTACTCAATCATGTAGCGAAAATACTCTTGAATGTATCATTATTTGCACACATACTATTCAGGTGAAACATCGTACCCATTATCAAACAAATTCCTTCTTATACATAAATGTTCACTTATGTTGTGCGTACCATACATGATGACGAAGAAGTCTGTACATATATGTATCCTAAAGTGAGTCGGCCGAATCCCAAATCATTTAAGAGATATTATGAGGTTATAGCAGACAAAGAATTTTATAAAAAAGAACATATTGGACAAAAAGACAATCTGTCAAAGCTTGTGGAAGAATTTTCCTACTACAGTTTAGTGTTTTACGAGGATCCAAACAAAAATACGGGTACAAATAACGAATCTATTCATTTTTTACAAACCAATAAGTCAAGCAATTCAAACTTGTACAAGTATTTTTTACCTGAAAGGGTAGAAAAAAGAGAATCAAAAGGAGATATGAGAAGATGTGGATGTTGGAGTTTGAGCAATGAGGCCAAAGAAAATGAAGAGACAAATAATTTTTTAATTTATTTAGAAAGACTGGATCAAGTCTATGAAATGACTCAAGAAGAAAAAGAAAAGTCTCTTTGGAATCCAAGATTATTGAATTTGATTTCCGTACCACCGAGATCACGTCTCTATCTTTTTCAATATCCCAATTTCAAAGGAAGAACTTTTGTGTTCGAGAATCTTTTAAACAGTAACAATATATTTCAAATTCAGATGTCTTCTGATGATGATGTCTCGAGTTATAAATGGTATACGATGCATACACATTTCAATAAATTTGAGATGGATGATAATCTCGAAATTTTCCGTCCAAAACTAATCTCAGTAGAAAATACATTAGGTGATTCAAACACGGAACAGAATCCCGACATAAACTTACCCATATTTACACTTTTATCTGATCCTAATACACGAACGATAATAAGCAAATTACATGATGCTTGAGTCAAACACAAATATTTTAGATAAAATAAAAGATTTGGCCAAGAAAGAGGCCAAAAAGCTCTATATATATGAAAACTTGCGGGACTGCCCATTAGATTCACATTTACCTCTTTTCCAAATATGCGGAAGCAACATAAAAGTGGGTTGTTTTAAAAAACATGACAATGCGCCACGTATGATGTTTTGGGCGAATTACCTCAAGAACTATGTATTGCCTGTACAGAAATCTGGATCTTTAGACGGTTTTTATAATATAGAGTTGCATGATTCATATACACATTTGAAAGATGTTATGAAGGCTAGAACATCTGGATTTGGAAATGCCAATAGTTATCATCTCAACAAGTATAAAAACTGTCTAGTGTGGTCAAAAGATAGAAACGATGAGGATGTTGTGTTATTACCAGACATATATCATATTGCCAATTTTGGAAATCGCCTACAAATGCATAAAGATTCATACCTTTGGGATCAAAAATGTGATAAGATCGGATTTTGGGGAACTACTACAGGCAATACAGATCCGTTAATGAATGATAGAATCCAAACATGTGAATGGTTTTATAAACAAGATCCACGACATTTGATCTCTGATTGTTATATAACAAAAATTGCCCAGATGAAGCCTCATGATATTTTGGAGCAATGCCCATTGTTTCCACACATATTCAAAGAACCCGTTAGTATTCCTTATCAATATAAATACAAGTTTTTGTTGGACATTCCCGGTAATACGTGTTCATGGGATCGTGTCCCCTTGATTATGAACTCCAATTCACTGCTTTTCAAAATGCCTTGTCAAGATATGTGTTTTTATTATCCGTTGTTAAAAGAAAATGAACATTTTGTTCAAGTAGATAAAAATGATGTATTAAAAAAAAGAGAATATTATCTGAATAATCCAAAGGAAGCTCAATTTATCATTTCTAATGCGCGCTCATTTTCTCAAACTGTTTTTACGTCTGAAACGGCCAGATTGTACATAAATGAACTATTTAGAGAAGCCGCCAATTTAAGAGCATTAACGTAAGTCAAGAACGCAATAGCGATAAACAATATGTTCACCGACTTGATTTTGGACACGTGTGATTTTTATCAAATCTCCTGGCTTTGCTCCAATAAATCGCGCTACAGGATCCGATGATAAAATTAACGGAAATTGGGATAGAGCCTTAAGCTCAAAATCATTGAGCAAAGACTCTTTCATTTTTTCATCCTCTATCCTTTCATGTTTTGGAACGAGAAAATGCTTTGTTAGATTGTATTGAAGCTCGTCGAGATGAAATATTTCTCCAATTTTTTTGGACTTATGAATGTAGTCGATCGTCTCGGTATTTCGGCCTAATAAAGTCTTCACGACAGGTTTAGTCAAGACAATCAAATATCTCTCTACCTTTTCATTTTTATGATTTAGAACTTGCATTCTATTTTGTTTGAGCTGTCTTGGATCCCATTTTTCGTCCAAGTTGTAAATAATTCTTATGTTATCTACATCTATAAAGAAATCATTTTTGATCAGATCATGGTGCCATTTTTCTTGTTCAATGTAATCTCTCAATTGTTTAATTGCATTTGTAAATGATTTCGCGTTACTCAAATTCCTATAACTCAACATTTCCAAAATGATGCTCAAACTCTTTTTTACTTTAGATGAAGGTGTTTGGGAAGTCATATGATTGTGATTCTTATAAGGATTCTTATTTTTAGAAATATTTTTATAAACATAATTCAAACTTGTTTGTTTTCTAAATCAACAATACGTTGTGTAAGTCCCTTAATAGATTGAATAAGAAGTGGAACTAATTTAGAGTAATCAATTGTTTGAATTTGATAGTTATTAGCCTCAAAATCTGAAATACATGCCGGATAAATAGGATGAATATCATTTGCCAAACAACCCAACACATTTTGATTATATCCCATTTCAGTTTCATCCTTTTTCTTCAAAAAGTTCACGTCACAACTATTTATTTTCTCTAATGCAGTAGCAGGACTTATGGTTCCATTTTTCATTAAGAATGAAGAGTCTGCTAAAGTATTAAAATAAGTTCCATGTTTATTTTTGAATGTCTTGATATTTCCTTGCATTTTGTTTCTTTGTTGAAATTGAATTCCCATATCATGACATTGTATGTTTTGTGTCACGTTGACGTTACCATCTAATTGAGTGTTGCCTGCAACATGTAGTAACGCTCTAGGATTGCCGGTATTCAGGCCAAGTCTATTGTTTTTTATTTTTAAGCAAGGCGTTGTTCCCCTTTCGGTTCCTATCAAAATACTTTGGGTCTTATTTAACGGGTAAAATACTATATCTCCGCGGTGAGAAACAGGAAACACTTCCCCGTTGTGTTTTGTACACTCAATTATCGCCGTGTCATAACTCATTTGTTTTCAGACACGAAATAAAATTTCAAGAATTGACATGAATATCAAGATATTTCATTAAAAAAATAAATTATCAAACCTCGGTAGGATTCTACTTATCATAAATAGAATGTTCCGGTTCATAAATTTGGGGATGTACGAGATGTTGGTTTGTCACTATGGTGTGTTCGGTTTCTGCTAATAAACGATTCCTAAATTCTGTCAAATCCTCCATATTGTCAATTTTGTCGGTGAAAACTCTCAAAGCATCAAATTTTTTCTTGCCTATTTCACTTTTTAATATTTCTTCATCGTTATGACTGCTTATAATATAATGTTGCAACACATCATTTGCCCTTCTTATTATACTCTCTAAAGTAACATGAAGATCAAAATTTCTCCACATGTCATCTGAGAACACTGTAATAGTTTTATAAGCTTTCGGATGAATGAATATGATATTGTTTTCTCTATGATTTTGATTGAAGTATAAATCCTTTACTACTTTTTGAAGTACCGCATGTAAATCAGATAATGATCGCAAAATATCACAAAGTGCTGTAAGATTGATATACATATAATTTTCTTTGCCAAAGTTGGAATACTGTATTTTCTGAGTGCTAACTGAAGCCTCATTTTCCAAAGGTAAAACTTTTTTTGGTTTATCACTATCATGAACTTTTTTGCGAGAAAACTCTCGAATCCTTTTATTAACACAGCTTTCTACCATCATCTTAATGGTATCTAATCTTTTTTGAAATACTTTATCCATTAAATTGACTAATTCTTCTTCTGTGAATAACACATCAGATAGATATTTTTTTTGATTTTCTAAATGTTCTGATGAAATAGACATATCCAAAACATCACTATCCTGTTTCACGGATTGCCTTTTACACTTTTTATCTTTGTTATGAGTTATATAATCCTCTTTGATATTTCCTTGCATTTTAGGTGTTTTTCTCGTCGATTTTGATGTATCCATTTATCGTTCGTCTTATGTAATATTCATATGAAAAAATTGAAAGCATATAAGATTTTTTATTGAAAGTGAAAACATTCAATTGTACGTCATAAAAATGAACTTAATACAAAGTAAGATAAGCCGTCTACCGATCCAAATAAAACAGAATTCGGTCATAATAAATGATGGTGCATTAAAAGTTTTAAAACATTGTCCCATTTTTTACATGGGAAATATAGGCGAATCAAACAAATATGCACATCACATCATTCCAACACATAAATCACAAATAGATTGTTTGAAGTATCTTAATCCAGACTTGTACAAATATGGCATATCAAGTGACATTTATAGACGTGTGATAAAGGAACATCAAAAAAATTTTAAATCGTTTGACTTAATGCTTTTAAAAGAATCATACCGTTATCAAGAGGTCGAATCTATTGTAACTAAGGAACTACGACATAAAAAAAGGTTATTAAAGCTAAACTGGAATAAGAGAATGCAAAGAGAAATTACTTATTTTGAGGATGAAAATGAAAGACAATGGCTCATCGATTTTATAGACGAACTTGTCATGGAACGAATTAAACAAACTGATTTTATTAATATTATTTTATGAGTATAGTATAAATATTTCCTTCTTTTTATTGATCATCTTGATTCATGTCATCATCTCAAAAATATAATTTAACTCTCGAGCAATGTGAAATGTGGAGAAATAAACCTACTATAAATCCTGCCACGAACAGAAAAATAAAACTTGATGGAGAAACGTATAAAGTCATATTAAACGAATGTGCGCAAGTTTATCAAAATAACATCTCTCGACCCGAAAAAAGACTCTCAAAGGTTCAAAACTCAACACAAAATATTGAGAATCCTTCACCAAATAGGCAAAGTGATGTTCATTGGGTCATTCCCGACAAAAAGAATATGAAATAGAATACAACATCAAGCCGATGATTAAGAAATTCACAAACAATGCTTTTCCAACTGAAAAAGATTTTTTAGAGCAAGTAAAAAAAGCAAGAGTAATCCATTTTTCTAAAGATGAAGATGCACTCATCCAGAATAGATCAAGAACCAAAAATAAGAAAGAATTATTAGATCTTATCAAAACATACAGATCTTATCCCATTTATAGAAATGAAACAACATTGGAAAATCTTTATGACAGATTTAGGAAAAATGGTAAAAACATTATTTTTTCAGGAAACACCAGATTGGATATAGCTTTCCAATTAGGAAAACCTGTAAAGGGATTATTGGATGATGCAAATTAATCAATGGATTATAATTTTAGTAAAACGACATCGTTCCGTATTTTATACGGGACAGAATTTTGAAGATCACTCCATTTGTAAATAGGCGTATCAAAGTCTGTAAAATTTTTAGAAAAGTTGTCATCGTCATCTGTTTCTTCATCATCTGTTCCTTCATCATTTTTATATTTTGATTTGTCCTGAGAATCATTTTTTGATTTTGTACTTTGTTTATTTTCATTGTCTTTATTCTCTTCTTTCTTGTCCTTCTTGTCTTTCTTTTGATCATCTGTTTCCTTCTTAGGTTCGGGCTTCTGAAATAATTCAACGTGGACGGCATATATTTCATCATACTTTAAAGAAAAATCTTCTTGCTTCTTTTGGGCTACTGGAATCTTTTCTTCATTTTGTTTCCATTTGACGTATTTTAATGATAATGGATCTTTCATTTTACTTTTCTTGAGTATTTTTAAGCACATTCCTTTGGGAAATAAAACTTCCTGCTCCCAAACTTTTTTGTTGACATTATCTAAAAAAAGAAAAGGCATATTTTTTGGAGCATGTACAATAAGATATACTCCTTTTTTGAATTTGGTCATTTCTGTTTGTTTTTTTAGAGAAAGCAGTTCACTTTTATTCGAATTCTTTTTTTGAGGAAAAGAACTCTGACCTTTTGCAGCTCCGGATTGAAAAGCCCCAGTGAACATGGAAGAAACGGATGGATCTAAAGAAGAACTAAAATAAGATGGGAATTCAAGTGTATCTCCTACACTTGCATCAAGATACGTGTGTACATTAGAAGAGGATTCGCCTCTATATAATATGGTATCGTTTTTGAGACGCGGTGCTTTATTCGTGAAAATGTCATCGATGTTCTTTATATATTTTTCAATATTACTCTGTGCCTGATCACTTATGACTTTCAACATGCCTAAACTCACATGCATATTATTTACGCTTTTTCCGATATCTGAATTGTTTATCAAAGAGGTAAGATAGAACATAGTTTGATCCCTTACCCATGAATCGACCTTATTCTCATGCATGTATTTTCGTCTCAAGAAATTGTTGATTACAATATATCCGTTCGTATTGTATTTTCTAAGTGCTTCTTTCTCATCCTTAGATAATTTCAATTTTGCTTTTTCCATAAATTCATTCATCTTCATAAACTCAATTTTAACTTTATCTTCTTTCTCGCGATAAGCATGCATTATATCGGGTGTCATCAATCTTTCATTTTTAATTTTTAAGTTTTTCTCATTTTTTATTTTAGAGACTTTTTTATTACTTATTTTGAGCGTTTCTTTTGGTTTTTCTTTCTTTTTTTCCGTCATGTACTCTTTAGATCTATTCTACTTGTGTTTAATTTCATCATAGAAAAAAAAGAAAATCCGTATATTATATATTGTATGTGATATCAGATTGATATTTTATATAATCGAGAGAATGATGCATTTTCATACTTTTTGATAAATTGCTCTTTTCTTTATGAAGATTATAACTTTTTTTGGATTAGATCGTCTACATCCTCTTTTGCACATTTTTTCATCAAACATTCGCTTAATTTATATTCTTTTTCTGAGACTCTCTTCATATTCTCTATCATGTTTGTCATGAATATATTGATTTTGTCCACATCTTGTTGGCTTATTGAAGTCATCCTTTATTTTTCAAACCACATTTTTATTGGGTTTGATACGCAATATTTGATAGATATAAAAATAAAAAAGAGTACATTTTATAATTTTACATTATTTTTTGCGACCGGTGCAAAACTCTTTCTGTGTTGATCGATAATACCGAATTGTTTCAATGCGTCCATATGTTTCTTGGTTCCATAAGCTTTATTTGTAAGAAATCCATACTTATCTGCAATATCAGGATGATTTTGACAATATTCTATGACTAACCTATCGCGTGTCACTTTTGATAAAATGGAAGCCGCTGCGATATTCATATGAATATTATCTCCCTCCGGAATACATGTATATGAAACAATCTCACCCGTATCTTTATTAAAATAGGGTTGAAATCTATCTCCGTCTACCATCAACTTGATATCTAAAGATGACATTTGAACATCATCATATTTATCCTTAATTTGTTTTAGAACATCTTCTATCGCTCTGTGCATCGCCAACATAGTCGCTTTTAAAATGTTGATTTCATCTATTTCTGCAGGTGTTGCATTACGGACTGCGTAGCATAAAGCAAATCGTTTGATAAATTCCTCACATTTCTCTCTTTGTTTAGCGGTCATTTTTTTAGAATCTTTAATCATCCCGATCATTTTTAAGTCTGTAGGATTGTTGAACTCTTCCGGGATAGAGGAAGGTAAAACCACGGCGGCTGCACATACATCAAATGCTAAACAACCACGACCGGCTTCATCGATTCCGATTTGAACTTCGTTTGAATTCGACGGTAATTGGAGCATTATTTTTTTTGAATAAATATTATAATACAATTATTAAATGTCAATTTTTTCTTTTTTTTAACGGGAGAATTTTGGACCGCTGTGCTGTTGGGTTTTTTATTTTCTATAGCCTCTTACTTATATTTCAAGAATAGATTTCCAAACTTCAAATTTTTAATTCCCATCCTTCTTTTTATTAATTTTGCTTCTTTGTTTGTGTTTGTAACCCTAAGGTCTAAATTCAAAGAAGGAGATAACATTACAGAGGAAGAAATTCAAGAGCTTGAGGATGCTTATAAGAGTAGAAATATTGCCGATGACTATGCGGGATTAAAGTTTGAACATGAAGAAATGCATACACTACTACAAAGAGCCATCGATTTAGATGCATCACAGCAAGAGATAGATCAGATGATTATTATGTATGAAACAATTCTTAGAGCTAATAATCTGGAAGACATTAACGAACAATCCAAAAATATTCCAGAATTTTTGAAATTTATAGAAAAACATCCTGCATTTAAACAAGAAGTAGATTCTTTTTTTAATGCATTAGGTGATATCGTATTAGATTCTGTTCAAAGTGAAGTTCATGATAAGGAAAAAGATGTAGTGAAACAATAGCTTAGTTCATGTTTGAGTTTACTTGCTTTTTTTTGATGAAGTAGCACTTTTTAGACCAGACTCTACTTTTTTATTTTTTGACACTCCTTTCTTAGGAAGGTTTTTACGAACAAATTTACTTAGGTTTCCAGCTGTTCTTTCATCTTCAAAAAATTCTACCTTTGACTCCATTTTTTCATCACTATCACTATTAGATTGTGATACCATGAAAATAGTTGGATATCCTCTTACGGTTTTATGAAGTAGTTCGCTTATAAATGGCAGTTTTTTAGAGAGCAATAAGGAATGACTATCGCTTGAAATGTCGATAATATCAAAATTTGCATCATTTTTTGCTTTTTCTGCAAATTTATTCCATTCGGGTAACATTCTCACACAATGTCCACACCAATCTGCGTGTACAAAGACGATAAATGAACGTTTACCAAAAACATCTTTTTGAAGTTTATTAACCGTTTCTTTTTCAAGTTGTTTTGGATTTTTTAGCTCGTAAAGCATGACAATGTTTTTATATATATTTTAAACATTATAAATATTTCATTGCGTTAAATCTACTAGGAAAAAATAGTTAAAAAAAGTATAGTATCGGATCAATATTTGATTATTTAATGAAAAAAGTTTTATTGTTCGGCACACATCCACGTCAATTTAATGGCTACTCTAAAGTCGTTTATGAATTGGCTCAATGCATTTCTAAAATGGAGGATATTGAATTGACGATATATGGGTTTCAGAATTTTTATAGTAACGCAAAACACAGAGTCGATCTTCCTGCGAATGTAAAAATTTATGATGCTTATGCTAATGAGAATCCTAAAGTTAAAGGATTTGGTCAACGTGAAGTGGTAGATTTTGTGAAATTGAATAATCCAGATGTTTGCATTATATATAATGATCTTGTCGTGGTTTCTGCCATCGTTACCGAGTTAAAAAAGATTCCGGACCCCAAATTCAAGATAATTGGTTATATTGACCAAGTTTATTTAAATCAGAGGAAAATGTTTATCGAGTTTATTAATAAAAACATTGACGTGTCTATTCTTTTTACAAAATCTTGGGAAGACAATATTAAGGATCAAGGAGTGAAGACACCTACTCATTTTCTTCCACATGGCTTTAATCCGATGCTTTATTACCCCATACCCAAACATATTGCTCGGAAGTACTTCAATTTGAGTATGGAGGATTTTATCATTTTGAATTTGAATAGGAATCAACCCCGAAAGCGTTGGGATATTTGTTTGAAAGCATTTGCAGATATCGTATCTCGTTATCCTGATCAACCCATAAAGATGATCATCGGGACGTCTATTCAAGGTGAGTGGAACTTGCTCGAAGTATTTCAAAGAGAACTTGAGAAACGTAATATGACCTTAGAAGAAGGAATTAAACATTTAATTGTTTTAGACAACCCACAAAAAAATACGGACGAAGAGACTAATATTCTTTATAACGTAGCAGACATCGGTTTAAATACTTGCGATGGTGAAGGTTTTGGATTGTGTAATTTCGAACAAGCAGGTATAGGTATTCCACAAATTGTTCCACGTCTAGGAGGATTCGTAGATATTTTTGATGATGAATGTGCAACATTACTCGATCCACAAATGGCATACTATGTAGGAACATCTAAAGAATTTGTTGGAGGGGAGGCGTTGTTGATTTCTTATATGGATGTTGCGGACGCTATTGAAACATATTATCAAGACAAGGAGTTGCGAGAAAAACATGGTCAAAAATCAAGAGAAAGTATTCTGAAAAACTTTAAATGGATGGATATTGCTCAAAAATTAAGAGAGATTATTTATGATGCAACAGCAACATCAGAAGAAAAAGAAAAAGATTCTGGTGAAATAAAAAATTTGATCAATGAGGTTGATAAAGTAGACGAGAAAAAGAACTGTGTGCAAGATGAATCAATTGACACAGAAACCCTTGATAAATTAATATCTGATATGATGAAGACAGAATCTAATATTCCAGAATCTAATATGCCAGACTCAAATAATAAAGGTGACTTAAAAGATAAAAATAAAAAAGATAAGAAAGTAAACAATAAACAAAAGAAATCTAAAATGCGTGATGAAGTTCGTGCGATTCAGAAACAGCTCGCACTTATGATGCAAAAAATGCAAGAAGATGAATTGAGTGAAGATGATACCGAGGAGGATTCTGAATAATATATTATTTATTTTGTTTATTGTCTAAAAAGCCAAGCCCAAAAACTTTTGATGGGTTTGGTTTTACTTAACACTTCATTATTTGAATTTATGGTAGGGTCGCCATAAATTTGATTTAAACTTTTATTAAAATATTGGGCGTCTTCTTCTAATCCTTGGAACCTTTTATTCTCACTTGCAATTCTATCTAATGTTGAATTATTAACGGGTGGAAGGATATCTTTAGGTAAATGTTTCAAAAATGAAGATTGTTCAAAATCATCCTGTTCTTGATTAATATATTCGATTGGTCCTTGTGATAACAATGGGGTATTCAATTTATAAGTAGGATTTTCTTTCATGACTAGATTTTGTCTTTTTTCTTTTTGAAGCTGATCGCGAAGCTCGTCGATTTCTTTTTGATATCCTAATTGATATTTTACTTTGATTTCTTCTAAAATATCATTATCTATATTCTCTACATTGATCGCCGGTTTTCCACTAAAAATACTGACAAAAGCACGACATGCGGGATTATTTTGTTGATCTTCTCTCCAACATACGCATTTGCTATCATTAGGATGAACCTCGCAAAAATCGTGAATAGCTTTTTTGCATTTTTGATTAGATAATATGAGCTGATTTATGTCCGTCCAATCCGTGATATCTAGGCATTCTTTACAAACATTTGCGTCATACTTACACGCTTTCATTTGGTCTATTTCGTCTTGAAAGTCTATAATCTGTTTGGCATTTTGGATAAAATGTCTTTTTCTTTTTTGAAGCTGATGAAAAAGGAAATGATGGAGAAATGATTCATCGAGTAAGTTTACTTTATAAATACCAAACGCAAATATGGCTCCGTTAAAGGCGGTGGATTCATTTATGACAAGTTCTTTATTTGAAAACATAACTTCTTTATCTGTAAGTTCTGCATTATCAATTAAAGTTGTAGTGGAGTTGTGTGTTGAATCAATGCTCATATCATGCAAATTAAGATTTATGTCTTTGTGGTTTTTTGTAAGAACGAGTAGATAGGGTTTTGATAAATCGATTGATACGGTTTTTGTAGCATCATTTTTACTATAAAGAATGGGGTCAGATCCAAATGTTATCATAAATCGGACATGTATAACACGCGCATCTTTTTGATGTTTTTTGGCATCTATTTTAAGAGATAATCCATTGTTTTGAGTTGTGTTACCTGACAGTTTGAACAAAACTTGTGGTTCATCAAAGTGTGTAAATGTATTGAATTGTAACAAAATGAAGATAGAGAATACACCATTTCCATTTATTCCAAGAAGATGAGCTGGAGGGCCGATAATTGAGTTAGAATGTAGTTGGAGTGCATTGTCGTGAGTTTGAATAGGAGGTTGTTTGAATAACAAGTGTGAATGATTATAATCTAATGATTGCCAAGAAGGTGGGGAATCTTTGAAGTAATTAGATATATGTCTCCAGTGCTTATCATCTTCGTTGGTCATATCTTTTGAATCCTTAGAAAAAATAGAGTAATATAAAGTTAATCTATTACCTTCATGAATTTCAGTTACGTCTTCATTATAGTCTCCTTTGATAAATTTTCTTAAATTCTCAATATCATCAAATCCTGATTCTCGTAGAAAGGATGAAACAGACGGACTAACATATTGAATTTGTTTTTCATCTGGAGAAACATATGTTTCCACATTTTTAGAGTGAAAAGTGTGATAAATATGATAAATGACATGGTACAAAGACAAGCATATTAAAGCAATAACGAATAGCTTTGCCAAGATTTTGAGATTTTGTTTCATAATTTATTTCCTTTATTTCTTACTGAGACTAAATTTATGGGTTTGAGGATGTAAAAAAATGTTTTGAATAAAAGTTAATATATAAGACATAACTTCTTTATAAATTTTATATAATTATAAAATGACGAAAGACAAGGGTTTAAAACGTATTGCTGTTCCTCAAGATGCGGAAACCAAAAGGCTTTTGCACGATCGTATAGGCTCTATTGAAATGGAAAAAAATAATACAGAAGAAACTAAATCGAAAGAAAAAAAAGAAATGGAAACACAAGGTAGAACATATAAACATGGAGATTTAGAAGGAATCGCATCTCATGTAGTTAGCGAGAGCGAGAGTGAGAGTGATAGTGAGAGCGAGAGTGATAGTGACTCTTTATCTTCAGATATGTCTTCAAAAAACTCTGAGGAGAAAGAAAGTAAAACAATCCAAAGTGAATGTGACAGCAACTCTGTTTCTGATGTTGATGAATTTAATCAATCCGGAGGCAAAAGATCAGATAAAATGAAAGGGCAGAATGAAAAAAGACGAGAAGAGAAATATGATAAAAAGAAGGATGAAGAAGGAGATGGAAAAGAAGAACAAGAGGAAGAAGAGGAAGATGATGAGGGGGGAGAGGTAGGGAGTGATTCAGAAACATCAAGTATGGACATTGATCCAGAATATATCAAGGTAATGACAAAAGAACTCTTAGAATCTGTTTTTGTGACGACACGAAAACATAGACCATGTTTTACGGATGAAAAAGGAAGAAAATATAAAGCCACGAGAAAAAACATCGCCGATCTTCTTCAAGAAATCATTTACCTGATTCAAGAAAAATAATAAGTATGAAAAGAGTCAATAATATTCATTCTTGATAAATGTAACCTTTTGGCATTTTCATTTTCTTTTTATCTATATTTTCACTATATGAAAATTTGGGGTATTTTTTTAGAGGTTGTGGTCTAATAATCGGTTTTTTTATTTGATCTTTGATACTGGAAAATATGTCATTCATATATTGATAAGTATCGTTGACTTGTTCCAAAGTTTGAGATCCTGTTATGATTACGGACCCACTTTGAAATACAATGACAGTGATTTTCTTGCATGCAATATCTTTTTCAGTATCGTGAATACTCTTTGTTCGTGTCATGCATTTATGACCTACACACTCACAAACACCATTCTGTTTTGTTTTGTTTTTATTCCAATAAAAAGATATTTTGACTCCGGGATAATGACCTGCTTCAAAAACATGGTATATACCGTAATTATTAAGTAACTGATCTAATACGCGACGATTCACAAAATAACCTAATTTATAATCACAATTTATCAATTGAATATTGTAATTATGAGGCTTTAACGCATTTTCCTTAAAATGTGATTCATCATAATAAATATCTTTGTCAATATGTTTTTGCTGTTTTAATATTTTGAGGAGAAAATCTAATACCCATAAACCTTGATCTACCGACTTAAGTCCTGTCATTTGTACAGAACCATTATAAAATATCTTTACATTCTGATATATGTAACTATCTTTTTCTTCATCATATTTTCGAATGATAACGGATGCCTGTTTATCAAAACGTTTTCCTTCTGTTTTAGATTTATGATTTACCAGCATTTTTTTATGAAAACCTTTACAAATAGTTGTTTCATTCTTTTTACCCCATTCGATATATGTGAATCCATCTCTTTTTATCGAAGAGTCTTGAATGTCATCTATCTCTATATTTTTATAAAATGAGGCTAAATTCAAAAAACATCCTAAACATCCGGTTGCTGTCACAGTAGATATGACGTATGTACTAAGACGGGGATCTTCTTCATTTAGTTGACTGAAAATAACTCCATCTTTGTTGGAGTCATCTAATCTTTTTTATTTTTTTCAATACGTATAATTCGCTTCTCTCTTTGACTCTCCAGACTCATTGGATGGATTGTCAAAGTAATAAATTACTAAAAAAGTAACTTCTCCTTATATAGTTTTATTTGCTTAAGTAATAAAAGTTTCAAATTTTTATATCTGAATATTAATTATAAATATTGTCATGAACAGAGAAGACGAAGAACATAATAGGATCAAAGAGAAACTTTTTAGTATTCTTCGAAAAAAATCAAATATGATAAATACCACATTTCTTACATCTTCTCCACAAAGAGGTCGAGGTCGATCAAAACATTCCTTATCCTATGAAACACCTGAACAGGAAGTATGGTATAAATCCATGTTCCAAAAAATTAAAAACGTTAAATTTATCTACAAAGCTGCTATACTCATTCTCATATTAACAGTTATCTTTGTATCACGTTATCCTTCCTTTTTAAAACAATTCTCAGAAAAAAGAAACAAAATACAAATTATAGGTGAACATTTATCCCAGAAATCTCAAAAACAATTTTGGAAAGACAAGGATGTCGAGGTTGAAAGTGTTAAAGAAATCAAAGATATATTCGAAGTGCCTATAGAGTCAGCAAGAATACTTTATAAACAAATGAAACCTAATTTAGAAGAACTTTCAAACATCATTACTTCAAATGTTGACGCAGGAAAAAATGTCGTAGAATCAGTGTCTGGTGTCCTTTCAAGTAGTTTTGGTACAGCTTTTCAATTTACCACTAAACATTTTATGAATAAGTTTAATAGTTTATATAATAAAAGATATTCAAAAGCGATTGTTCTTTATAAACCAACAATTTCTTCAACATCAAGTAGAGGTTTAGAGTCTAACAAATTATTAGAATCATATTTTAAAAGTAGTATCACAATTTTAATCTCATCTGTTGCTTTTCTTTTACAAAAAAATAAATTCTTAAATCATATCTAAATTATATCTAAATCATATTGAATTGTTTTTACTGTTTTCATTTTTTTGTTTTGGTATTGGTTTTTGTTCCCGATTTGGTATTTAGTTTGGCAACATTCTTATTACTTTCTTGCTTCAAAATATAATCTTCATAACTTTTTTTATACTCTGTTCCAAGTATTTCAAGCTCATGCAACCAAATGTCTTCTTCCGATTTACTCTCATATAATGCAAGCTTCTTTTGCAGATCATCTACTTCTTTTAGTAGCTCTTCATATTTTTCTTTGGTGAAAGTGTAAATAGGCATCTTAAGTAAATACGCAAAATCTCCATCTATCTTTGGATAGTTTCTTTGTTGTAACATTGCATTGACTTCGTCTTGACTTTTACGCATCACCTGAAGTTTATTATCCATGACTTCTTGAATAAAACTCGCGCGAGCATTTGCTTTTTCTATTTGATCTTTCAAATTTCGAATATTGAAAATCTTTCTTTTCATATAAAAACCATAGCGCACTTTGTAAAAGTTTTCTACAATATCCTTGATCCTATGATATTTTCGAATGATTCCATTTTCATCGAACAAATGCATGTTGGTCAAAGACAAGTTCTTGCTCACCAGTTTGAACTCTGATTCAAACTTTGAAGGATCAGACAATAATTTTTTCAACTCTTCCGGATAGAAGTGTAAAATAAACCGCACCTTTTTGGTGCTGTGAGACTCGAAATCTTTAAGGATCTTTGGATGAAGTGTGAGATAATTTTCCAAAAATTCTTTATAATCTTCAGTCCATGTACCTATAGGTAACTCTGTAATTTCTACGGATGTTTGAGATAAAACATTGTATTTACCATGTGTAGAGTATCCCTTTATTTTCATAGAAGAAGACGGTAGAACAATTGAATCGACCGTAGTATCAATAGATGAAGTGTCATCATTATTCTTGCTGTGACAATCCGTAAATATAGGCTTGATTTCTCCTGTAAAACCGCGATACCATGGATGAATCATGATGTCTTCATCAAGTTGACCTTTTTGATCGATACACTTTTTCAAAATATCAATGACATCTAATGGATTGAATGAAGGAATGTTTGTGGAATATCCTGTACCTATACCTACTGCACCATTCACCAAAACCGTAGGGATGATAGGTACATAGTACTCGGGTTCAATGGGGAACCCATCATCATCCAAGTATTTGAGAAGAGGATTGTCTTCTTTAATAAAAGTTTTAAAGGTAATAGGCTCTATTTGGGTATAAATATACCTTGATTGTGCTGCATCTTTACCACCCATGTTTCTGGATCCAAACATTCCATTAGGCATCAAAAATTGCATGTTATTTGACCCTACAAAATCTTGGGCCATTCCTACAATGGTCATTTGCAAACTCGCTTCGCCATGATGATAGGCCGCGTGTTCACTGATATAACCTGCCAATTGAGACACTTTGGCTTCCTGTGTGAGATTACGTTTGAAAGCACCGAATAATACCTTTCTCTGGCTCGGTTTGAAACCGTCAATCAAACACGGGATCGACCTTTTGACATCATAAACTGAAAAATGAACTAATTCTTTGTTGATAAAGTCGGAATAACTCACATGCTCTTCGTCATTTTTGAGTTCAAGAGTGGCTTGCGGATCATACTTTTCGATCCACCTCTTTCTATCATGTGCTTTTTTCTTATTGAAAGCCAAATCAAAGACAAAGTCTACCTTTTCCTTTTCCTCCGAATCAAAATGCACCGTATGCATGTTTCGGAAATACGATTTTGCTTCTTCATCATTGGACGTACCCAATCCTTTGTAATATTTTATCTTCCACTCTCTAACCGATTGGTTTTTCTTGTTTAAATCTTCTAACCAATTGTTGTAATCCGTCAAATTGTAAAAACTCTTTTCTACTTTACCGCGGCTCACTTTTACAATAGGTGTTATCATACATGTGATAAAATTATCTTGGACTAGAAGAGAAGGCCAAAGCGTGTGAAACATGTTCATAATCAGACCTTTGATATGCGATCCATCTGTATCTTGATCCGTCATAATCATGATTTTTCCATAACGAAGGTCGTCTGTGCTTTTATATTGCTTCCCGGATTCCAAACCCAAAATCTTTTTGATGTCTTGGATCTCCTTGTTTTCAATGACTTTTTTATCCGCGACATCCTTAACATTCATCAGTTTTCCTCTTAATGGATATACACCGAAACGATCACGACCGACTTCTGCTAACCCTTCTAGGGCCATTGTTTTTGCCGAGTCACCTTCTGTCAAGATTAACACACACTCTTTAGACTTATTAGTACCCGCAAAGTTAGCATCATCTAATTTTGCTAAACCGCGAATTCTATTTTGTTTTTTACCGTCCGTTTTCTTGGTCAGGGCGAGGGTGTTCTTGTCACACAAGTTTAAAATTTTATCTACGATATCACTTTTATAAAGCTTCTCAATTAGCTTGTCTGATACTTCTGCTTTACTTCCAAATTTTGAGATAGGCGTCGTCAAAGCATCTTTACTCTGACTATCAAAAGACGGATTCTCGATAATAGATTTGACAAAGATCATGAGATAATTCTTGACATGATTGGCCTTAACCTCCGTGTTTTTGCGTCTCTTTGCGATCAAGTCGCTCAGTTTATTTGCGATTTGATTGGCTATATAATCCACATGCTTACCACCTTTTAACGTCCATATACCATTCACGAACGACACGTGTTCCAATCCTATTTTTTCATTGTATGAAACACCGATCTCCCAGCGATCATTGATTTTCTCTACAGCTCTAAACTTTTCGCCTTTGCTTCCCAAATACAAATCGATATATTTTTCGAATGTTTTGAAGGTGAGCTTTTCATCATTTAACCAAACGGTAATGTCAGGACTGGTCAATGCACAAATATCATAACATCTTTTTATCAGAATGTTATACATATCATCAGAAAGGATTTCATCTTTATTTTGACCGTGGTGAGGTACAACTTTAAAGCGCTCATAATCCGGAAGGAATGTTATTTTTGTGTAAGGTTTCTTGGAACATTTGCGAATCGAAGGTTTTCCTTTGACTTTCATGTTATCTTTGAACTCTTGTGAATACAAACGTTGTCTTTCATGGTCGACTGTTTCAATCGTAAACAGCTTACTATAAATATTGCAAGCCTTCGCCCCAATGCCATTTTGACCACCGATTGTTTTTATTTCTTTTTCATCATAATTTGTTGATGTTAAGAGATTGCCAAAAATGAGTTCCGGAATATAAATTTTATATTCAGGATGCTGCTCTACTTCTATACCATTTCCATCATTATAAACTGAAATCAAACCTGATTTTTTGTCAATATTAATTTTAATCGTTTTCACCAAATTTAAATTTGTCGAATCAGGATTCCTCGCTTGAATGTCTTGTAAACGAGCAGCATGATCAACCGTGTTGACCAAAATTTCATCTACAATTTTATATAGTCCAGGAATTATCTCGACGTCATTTTTCTTTGTAATCATCTTACTCTCCTGATCAAACACATATGCGTCATAGTTATCCTTATCAATAGAACCTATGTACATACCCGGACGTTCAAGAACATGTTCTTCATGCTCCATTTTTTTATATTTATTACCGATTGACTTCATCGCGTTTTGATTAACGAGAACCGCGATGGATTCATTAGATGTTGACGCCATGATGAAGAATAAATAAATCAAAATATGAAAGGACCTTAAAACATATAGATTGGATTGCTTATATGCTTTCAAATTTTTTTTGAAGGAAGAAAAAAAGAAAAGAAAAGAAACGAAAAGAAATTATGCATTGGGTGTCTTTGACATATGTGCTAAAGTTGGCTCTGTGCTGATAATGTTCTTAAGTTTTTCGTGATCGATGGTGGTAGAAGACACTTTAGTTGAGTAGTACGAAAGCAGAATATTAAGATTTTTATTGACTGAATCTTTGATAATACGAACAACTTTTTCATTTTCTAAACTTATAGGATTTTTGCTATATTTGTTGTTCATCTCATGAACGATTTTCATAATGAAATCATCGTTAACATACTTAACATTTCTTTTGTTTTCAAACACGGATTTTATTTTGTTTATGATACTCGCACCATAGTACCCGCCTGATTGGACGCCTTCAGGACCCGGGAACGAAACAATTCCATCATCTTTATATTGGGTTGATTGAAACTCAGGTCTAGCAAAGCTTTGATTGTCTGCAAATAATTGGGTTTCTTGAGAGCCGAAACTGTTACTTTGATACATGGGTTCATTCACGCCCGGATTAAAGTATGAAGATGGTAAAACAATCCTATTGCTACCACCTTTCAGATTGTAATGCATTTGTGAATAAAAACGAAGCCGATTCATCATGTTATGTGTCTCTTGAAGGTCAGCTACACGAATGACGCGATCTTTGTTTTGCATGGCTTCTTTAATATACAACACATTCTTGATTATGTTGATAACGAGTTTTTTGGCCACGGTATTTAACACATCATCAACTTTATTCAAATCAGACGGTTTTAAATTCCATTTTGAAAGAATTTTGGGGGTGTCAATTATTTTTTTTTTATCTTCAATTCTAGACATTTTGATCTTTTATTATTTATACGAAAAAAGATTTTAATTTTTTATATCTTTGTATATGTAAAAATAAATTTTACCAAATAATAGTGCTATTATACAGATATAAAATGGCGACTGTGACAAATATAAATTCTGAAACATTTTCTCCTTCTCCTGTTTCACCTTTTTCTTTCCCTGAATCTTCTTCTTTTCAAGCGCCAAATAGTGTTTATTTTCAAATGATGGGAATGCGTAAAGGTTATGATAACATTCAAGAATGGAACACAGATGAACAGTATTATTTAGGATTCAACAATCTTCCCGAGGCTTCGCAACCTCAAAGCAGTTTCAATCATGTGAAAGGAGATTGGGATTTTACCGACCAACAAAAAAAAGATTTGATGATGAACGGTCAGGTAAGTGATATTTTTAATCGCCCTGATCATGATAGGGAGTCTGTTTTTATAAAAGACTTTAAGACGACAACGAATGTCAAGGAAATGAAACCCAATGTCAAAATCAGCCAATTGAGTGGAAATGTCGCGGCATCGCCAGTAGCCGATCTTTACTATTCTCAAACAAACATACAAGCCCTGCAAAATGGAATCAGGTATCTTGTATTTAAACATTCTGATGGAAGACATATCATTGGTGAGCAATCGATCAACGATTTAATTATTATTATGCAATCTATATACTTACAACACGCCCAAAATCTAATTTATAATATTGTAGAACAAGTAAGAGACTTGAATGAGAAAGTATTAAATTTCGCCGTTCAGCATATTTTAAAAGAAATCGATATGTACGAAAAGTACTTAAAAGACAAATCATCATTACCTGTTCCTATGGATAGATCTACAAACGTGAGTAGTAAAGGAGATAGGGTTCTGGAATTCAAGAGATTTTTTTGATTTTACTACCTAGATATAAGTTTGATAAAATTAAGATTTTTCTCTTGAATAATAATAAAGTAAGTTGTGAAGAACAAATATGGTTCAAACTACAGAAAAAAGTTATCTAAATACTTTAGTTTTTACTATTGTGGCTGAAGGTATATCTGTGCTGATTATTGGTTTGCTTGCTTTTGATATCATTCGTCCTTATGCACCATTTTTATTTACTGTAGAAGTTGGCTTGATTTTTATCATCATTTGGACATTATATGCTATCAGACGCTATCAAGCTAAAATGGAAAATCAATTCAAAATCTTGAGTGAAACACGCGTAACAAATGTACCATGTCCTGATTATTATGTAAGAGATGCTGACCCGGAAGGCAATCTGATTTGTAAAAATGAATATGTTACTCCTGATGGACGTATTCTATATAAATTTATCAATAAAGAAGTAAATGGTCAGAAACAAGACAATTCAGATATCGCTCAAATTGCCATGAAAGATCTTTTCAGCGACCGGAAACTACAAGAAGTTTGTAACGATGAATTGAGTAAAGAGGGTAAATATGGAAATATCCCTTGGACGGCAATCAAAACATCTTGCCCAAATCTTGACGATTATGATGATTATGAAGAATATTATAAGTCCAACATTTATCAACGATTAGAATAAAAATATATAAGAATGGATTCACGATCATCAATATTTTTAGTTTATATAATGATTGATTTTGAGGGAAATGATTCTCAAAAAAACGTATTTAACGCCTTCTTAAGCCAAAATGAAGTCGTGAATCCAGTTATGATCGTGATATCTCCTAATGGATTAGGAAAAACTACATTTTGTCAGAAATTCTTTTTACTCCATAATTATCATGTGATTAGACCTATCTATGAACATTTTTCATCTAATAAAGATTTTTTTGAATATATTTCTGTATGTATGTCAACCTTAAACATAAACAATCAAACAAAAAAGAAAAATGTGTTATTCTTAGATGATATTGAAATTCTTTTAGCGATAGATAGATATTCTGCAAAATGTATTTGCGATTTGATTAAGATAGTAGAGAAAAGAAATAAACAAACTTCTAATCATTTTGATTGGAAAATCGTTATAACCTGTTCGCATCAAGAAGAAAGAAAAATTTCCGAACTGAAAAAGAAAACAAAAAATATCATTCGATTAGAAACGCCTTCAGTCAATGCATGCTATGACATAGTGTGTAAACACATTTCGGAAAAGCGTTCAGCACCTTTAGAATTGTTTGAACAAGAGAGAGTTTTATCACTTATAAAAACGATGAAGTGTAATATATCTAGTATAATTGGTCATTTAAATGATATTGTGATTGAGAGTAAGTACAGTAATTTAAATTTATTTGATTTATGTATCACCATTTTAAAAAATCCAGAAGGAGATGTCAATGATCTGTTAATTCCTCTTTCTTGTGAACCAACGATTGTAAACTACATTCTATACGATAATTTACATTCTTTCATCTCAAAATTCTATTTTTTAGATCCATTAAAATACCGTATAGGAATTAAAAAAGTGATCGATGCATTTATTTTTGGATCGGTAATTGAAAGTCAATCTTTTAAAAATACCTCTATCAAAAACATTGAATGGACACATCTGATCAAAGCAGGGTTTATCCGGGAGTTCCAAAAGACATTGAAACCGAAACCAAATTTTAAAGAAGCACAATTTCCAATTATTTATACAAGCATTCCTGTTCGATCATCACGACATTATTGTCATAAAAAACGACTTGATTATTTGTACCATTCTCACGATTTAAATGAGGATAATTTATTTACAATATGTGAAATTGCTTGCGAGCAAAACTTACATAGAAAGCAAGACTTTCCAAATTTGGACTGCTATTTTATCTTTAACACATTCAAAAAAATGTTTTGTGTCAAAAATAAAGATGTTTATAGCAAGAGGATTAAACGATTAAAAAAAAGTCATCCTATTCAAAAAATTACTTTGTACGACCTCAATGATGAATAAATATAATTTTCTTTCTTTTTTTCTAATCTCATTATAAATAAAAATATATAGTGAAGATGTTCAGATCAAACGCCGGAAATGCGGGAAATGCTGCACCGCGAACAAATGCAGGTACTAGCAATCGCTTTTTTAGTTTAGAACGAGTCAATGCACCAAATGTATTAAAAATTATTTTAATTGTGATCATTATGATTTCTATCGTAGGCATCACAATTTGGATTATTGATAAACTCAAACGAGGAAGTAAGCGACAAATGGATTTAGGTGAGGAAAAGTACTTACAACTTGATAGCAGGAAAGATATTCCTAAAGTCATTTCGTCGGAAAATCTACCGTCGCCAGCATTGGGCAACGATTACACCATTAATTTTTGGATATACCTTTCTGAAAACTATGAAACCTCTACATCTCATAAGATGGTCATGTATAGAGGTCAAAAAGATAATGGCGCCACTGGCGTTGTCAGACTAGAGGCTTCATCACCCGTTATAGTGATGGATAAAAATACGAATAAAATGCATATCGCTGTAGCGACCACGCGTGTCAACTCTGCCATGAGCATCGACGAAATATTTCAACCCTCATCGTCTCCCAGATACCTCACAACTTCTATTGATTATGTTCCTCTTCAAAGATGGGTAAATGTGTCAGTTATGATTTTAGATAATGTTATGCGTGTATACCTAGACGGCGACATTTATTCTGTAACTGCTACTAGTGAAATGCGTGGTTCACCTGCTATCATAACTAATGATGAAGATATTGTAATTGGTACAGAAAATGAAGCAATGAAGATTCATGGTTTTTTCGCTAATCTTCGTTACTTTAATCATTCCATTCCACAAGACAAGATCAAAAAGATTTATGCGTCAGGCCCGACTTACCGTTCATGGTTGTCCATGTTTGGCTTCCCCAAATACGGATTACAAAGTCCCATTTACAAAATGGAACATTAAGTCCGTTCTAAAATGAGCTAAAATTTAAGGTCTTGGGACGATAGATAAAATAAAAATTTCTTTTGACAATGTAAATACGTTGTAATCTATATGGACGCATCTACGACTTCAATTATCATACAAATTGTAGCAGGGATTGTATTTACATATATTATCTATGTCATTTCACTATTTACCGTTCGCGCGGATAAACTTTCTGTTCAAACTGTTCACGTAACTTCGGGTAAGCAAGAAGTGCCTATCGTGAGAGGAGTTCTTTCAACGAGTGAAGTTTCAAGCGGATCTGCTGACAATAAATGGAATACGACCGTTCCGTTTTTATTCAATTATCTTCCTATTACTCCCTCCACAAATAATCGTGGAGGCGCACAATTTTCTTATGCGTTCTGGCTGTACGTTGGAAATCCGCAAGATGCTCTAGGAAAAGCACTTTTCTTAAAAGGTGACGCTAATAGGTATGTTTATGAAGTACGTGAAAGACATTTCGATCATCTTAGAGGTGAAGAAGTGCTGGGAAATGCTCAAAGACTAAGAGAGCGCGCTATTTTCTGCCCTCTGTTCTCCTTTGGAAGTGATAATCTAGAGTTTGATGTATCATTTAACACTCTACATAACATGAATCAAACAATGAAAATCAAACGTATTCGTAGTGAAAACACACTTCAAAGACACAATTTACATGGGTTATTCCCTAAAAGTTGGTTCCATATAACTGTAGTTTTTGAAGATAACGTTCCCATTAATGATTTTGAACAAGGACTTCTTGTGAGATTTTACATTAATAGCACAATGTATCAAATGGAAAAATACAACACAACTTTGAAACAAAACAGAGGAAACTTTGTTTTATTCCCAGATGGTCCAATTAAAGACACTAAAATATCAGATTTGTCTTATTTTAATTATGCTTTAACGGAAGATGAGATTAGAAATCGCATTAGTCACAAACCGGATCACAGTAAAACATCTGCGAAATCGAAAGACTCTATTCAATATACTTTTGATACCGGAGTACGAAATGAAAACGATACTTACAATATTTAAGTTTGTAATATCTAGAAAAAATATATAAGAATTATATAGGTTTAAATGCCTTGGACATTGATTTTCATATTATCTTTATTGCTTGCGTTTGTTGGATATAGTTTAGATGTGTTTTACAAACTACAACAAGATATCAAATATATACGTCATCAAATTGAAAAAATGAACTCTTGATTTTTTTTCTTGAATATTTGAATTGATTTCGATCCAAATTCGCACAAAATCTTTTATCTCGACGGACTATAAAAAGACCATATGGAGGGCTATTTTTCTAAAACAGGCTTTACACCACAAAAGGCAATAAAAGGCCAGATAGATCCTATTGAGGGTAAACAAACCTTGCAGGATCAAATTGTTAAAATAAGAGACCAATGGAAAAAAAGTAAGGAAACCTCAGAAGACCAGAAGAGAAGATTTCAAGAGTTGTTGAATTTAAATAAGATCCTAACAGAAGGTTATCAGCATAATCTAAATGTAATCATAGAAATAAGTCAACTGTTATTAGAGTATCGAATGTTTATCGATGAAATAGCAAAGTCAATGAAAGATATGGATTCGACTTATAATGGGATCGCCACTTATAATGACCTGACACATTTGAAGAGTTTGACGACCGATAAACTGGCAAATGTTGCAGGTGATTTTGGAAAGCAAATAGACAAAATCAAGAAAGTAAGTCAAGAAAATGGAATGGACACATCAGAAATCGAAAAGGCCAAGGAAACATTAATGAAACTTTCTAATGAAAAAGTGCAAGAAAAAATACAGAATCAATTAAGATTAGTTCCGATGGCTCAGCAAAAAGGCAAAGGTAAAGAAAAAGGAAAAGAAAAGGTTAAAAGAGTATGGAGGGGGAGAGAAAACGGAAGTGAGAAGGAAAAAGAGATTAATAAAAAAAAGAAAAGACAAGAACCGGAGAATGGAAAGAAAAAAAACATTGCAAAGAAAAATAATGAGTCTAAAAAATAATCAATGAGGAAGCGGATAAAGACTCAAAATGATCAAAGGATTTGATTCAAAGATATGATTAAGTGGATATTTTATGAAAGATTGAGGATGAAATGAGAAGTATACCTTTAAGTTACCTAAAATGTCTATATATGTACACGAAAAAGTATGAGAATTTGTTTCCTTACATATATACCATGATCGATCCAAGCATACACAAAAATGGTTATGTATATATTTCAAAAAATAAAAATCCCTCAAGAAATCGCATAGCTCCTTTTTATTATTAAGTATGACAGGATCATGCCAATTTTTGTCTTCTTTTAAAGATATAATATAATTGAGATTTACTGTCTGATTCATTCAATCAGATATTTATTTTAAATTTTATATTTTATCATTTAGTGGATTATTTATATAGTCTTTCGTAATAAATTTGAGATTTTTACTTTGTAATTTTTGTAATAATTATTTTCCAAGTAGGATTCAGGATAAATCGCATGGCAACGGAATGAGACAGCGTTAATGTTTTCTTCTTCGATTTTATAAGGGATTATTATACCAATATCTTTCATTAAAGGATTCGTAATGAATTGATTAATGTTTTCTTCTTCAAGATTTATGTGAAACATGAGTTCATTCGCAAATTCTTTTTGATAAGTCCTTTGTTTCTCACTTTTTTTATCAATTTTTAATATGACATTAGGAGTATAAAATATGTTTCCTAAATCAATCTGAAGTTCTTGACAAATCACGTACCCAATATTTATGTTTTTTCTCTTCTCTTTTTCAAATAATAATCTCATATTAGGTTGGATGGGATTGATTCCATATTGAATATGACGTACATGATAAACAGATGGAAACGCAACTTTGTATATTTTATCGCGATTATGTCTCACTCTAAAAAAATTAGAGTCTGAATACTTTGACAATGTATACAAATTCTGTTGTGCAAACATGTTTAAAATTCAGACAACGCGTAAAATCTTTACATGATTCATAATTCATGAACTATTTCTTATATATTTTAGGTCATTGAAAAAAAGATAATAGTCATAATCTTATAGATAAATTATAAGGTCTTTGTTTAGTCTTCATCCTCGCTATCATTCATCATCGTAGTTTGTTGAGGAAGCTCTTTTACCATAGACATTGGTTCATCGGTTTCCTGTAACTCACTTCCTCCAAGAACGCCTTCCATATCATCACGGAAAACGTAAGCGCTTGGATTCTGAGACTTTGGAATGACACGCAGCTTCAAAACTTTCCAAGTCAGCCCAAACATGCTCGCACCAATCCAAATTCCCGTGAGCTGTACGATAGGTGTAACCAAAGCACCTTTCAGATTCAAACCATTGATATCAATCTTATTGCCCATACCGTCTTCTGCATCTACATTTAGCAATCCATCGTTCTTATAAAGAGTGAACGCTAGAGTAGGCGGGTATTCTTCGTTTATTTCACCAGTAGGATTACCATTTTCATCCTTCTTTTTTGCATATTTAATATTCGACCTAAAAAATGCTCGCACGACTTCTTTATTTAATTTGGGCATGTTAAACCACTTTCCAGAGTTAGGCGTAGCCTCTTCGATTACTTTTTCGGCCAAATCTTCAAACATTTTCTTACACGCTGAAATACTCTTGCGTTCAAGATTATTCAAAGACAAATTAATGGTCGCCTTATTTTCGTTTAAAGGTTTCTTGGTTTTCGGATCCAAAATACCGTCAGAAATTCCATAAGGACACGTCATTTCGGGAAGTTGGACTTCAAAGTAACTTTTATTGGCTTTATAGTAAACTTTGCATGTTTTCAAGGTCGATTGTATAATCTCGGGACTCACAATCAGATTTTCAGAAATATCATCGATTTCATGACATAAAGGCACTGATTTTGTGTTAGACATCTAAGCTCTTCGACTTGTTATACGAATTAACGGATTAACGGATGTATAGAAAGTAAACTGTTATGCGTTTCAATATGTATACACATCTTTTACTTATATAGTTTCAATTTTTTTTTGAATTCAAAATCAAAAGTTTGGTAGATATTCTTATATCTTATCTCATAAAACAACAAATAGTCATATACTTACCGATAGTAAACTAAATGAAATCCGTTATTTTACTCTGTATTTTTATCGGCGCATTCCTGATCATCACAGGAATATACGAAGAAAAATTAAAAATCGCGCAAAACACAAAAAAGGTTGAATATAAATTCATTCCACGAACATACTTAGAAGAACAATTATCTAATGATGACTTGTCCCTAAAACTAGCAGACACCTTCAATTTTGAAAGCCCATGGTATGACCGCACCATCGGACCCCTACAAGATGTTCCCGAATTCAGAAAATTATCTGAAAGAATAAAAGTTTAGCGAACATCGAGTTTTATGGGCGCATTACCATTTAACTCTTCTTCAGAATACTCCTTCTTGTTCATGAATTCGGCAATTTTTTCTTTATCTGGTTTGATTACGGGATCAATGTAATCTTCACGTAACTTATTATATACAATTTTGTCCGCATCAAGAACCTCCATTTCACGTTTATCGATAAGTCTTTCGGACATGTTAAGCATCATTTCAATATATTGGTGATGCTGATCGGTTAGATCATTGCGAATGATCATTTCAAACAATTTAGGCATCGATTCTGTAAAATTAGGAAAACGACGACGGAAAAACTTGTCTTTCTCATATGTAGGCATTTTACACTTCAAAATCGCTTCTACAATTTGCCTGACATTTTGCGTATGCGTCACATTTTGATCTTTACTTTCATGAACCTTACCGGTCTCAAACTCTCTAGATTTCGCCTGTGCTTCAGATAATGGGGAAATATCTTGGACTTTTTGTGATTGATCCATATTTCATATCAAAAACATAAAAAAATTATAATATACCCGCACAATGTTTTTTACTATACATTAAGAGTATTGCGTTTTAGCCTACGTAGAGTCACACGCTCTACTTCTTTTCTTCCAAAAATCTCGTTTTGAATTTCATCCATCGGCTTGTCCCTTAATTCTTCAAATTTACTCTCTAGACGTTCACGAATGACTTTGGCAGAAAGAGGTTCTTTAGACATTGTCTTCTTATAACGCAGTCGCACACCATCGGATGCTTTCAAATCGTCAATATCATACTTTGACATAAACATGAGAATACTTTGAGAGAGTTTCCTTGCTTTTACATTTTGCTCTCGGATCGCTTCCTGTAATTTCTTCCTTAAATCATCCGTCTGAATGTACATATTGACAATTTCTTTGAACTTCTCTAATGTTTCCTTATCCGGCAATTCTACTGTTTTTAACGTCCCTTGATTTTCTGCTGATTCATCTTGTTGAGCTAACATAGCATTTATCATTTGATTTTTAAAAGCGATATCATCCATTTTGTTTTAATTTAATTGAAATAAAGAGTACGCAAACTTTTACTAATAAAACTGGTTTTTTATGTGCATAAAAAACGAACAAAAATAAAATCAAATAAATCAGATAAAAAGATATTCATTATAATAAAGAGACACAATAAGATGAATCAACGTATAGATGATGCTGAAAATGCAAAATACATCAAAGAACTAAGAAATCTGTCTTCAGATCCCGAATTTTTGAAAATATATGATAAAATTGGAATACCTCCACCTTCACTGAATGGTGGATTGTATACGGGCGAACCATTTAGGAAAAATGCAGGTCATGCTAATATTCCCATCGTTCCAGACACTGGCTTTATGGTCCATTATGCCTTGCGCTCGGCAAAACCTCCTGTTGAAGCTTTATATCATTATCCTGATGGCATACGGCCAGGAAACAATACTCCTATCATGCCAGGTGTCAGTTTATTCGCGGAAGGAAAATACGGTCTACTTTGTCAAAACAGTCCCCGGCCTCGCAATGAGCGCCCGTGCGAATGTCCAAAATGCACATGTCATAAATATTTCCATTTATGAAAAAAAATATTGCTTGCGATAAATCAAACTAATACAAATAATTTTATTTTTCGTCTTTGATAAATACAAACCATTTATTTAAGAAAGAGTACTTCTTCTCATCTTGACTCATTTGCAAAGCAGTTTTAATCCATCTATTAGAAATGTCTGCATCATTATATTCATTATTATAAAAATACTGCATGTTTTGAAACAATTCTTCAAAAGTTCCGTGTGATTTATGTCCTGAAAGATTTAAAGTTTGACACTCCTCTTGGTTCAGCAATCTTATTTTTCTTTTCCTCAATTCTTTAATCAGAAAATCGAAATTGACTAAATATTCATCATTCTCTCTTTCATTAATTGTTTCAAAATATACACCTATTTTGAACCCTACACTCGCTGTTTGGTCATAAGCATCTGAATATTTTTTCCGGAGACGCCAGATAACCTGACTCACATTTCCTTGTGTCTTTATCCCTTCAATTGTACTCTTCTGTTCATTTTTAAACAACTTATCTACTAAATGACCGTCGAAACATGTGCCTATAAAATACCCACCATTTCTTAGATGAGAACTTATATTGTCTAAACATGCCTTTAATGTATCCGCATTTTTGAAGAAGTAGTGTAAAGCAAATTGAATACTTATAACGTCAAATTTCTTTGTGGCCATGTTTTGAAAACGTTTAATTCTAGGATGTTGCGTCTCTTTCTTACCCCAAAGAATTTGAATCAAATCATTATCATCCTCATCGTTTTCTCCATTTTTATCTTTTAAAGATGGTTTGCCTTCATAATCTAACACGGTTTTTTCAATGTGTTTTGAGAAATCAAGAGGAACAAACACATACTTCCAATGAGGTCGTACATCTCTGTTTAAGCTTGCTTCCAATAAACGCTTATTCGCCCCGTTTTTTGCATCATATATATTATTCGCTGAAAGGTCGGTTCCCAAAACATTTGGTATCTCTGCTTTGATATATTTATAAAGATCTCCACCTTGACCACATGTCGGATCATAAAGAGAAGTGACTTTGTTCTTAAATTTGTGTATCAAAGAAGCATTTTTCACCCACCGATTGTGAAAATCTTTCAATGGATAAGTTAAAGCATTTGTACGGTTACCTTGTTTCACATAATACGGTTCTGCTGCATTATTAGACTTGTATATCGGTTTTTGCAAACCACATATCATTTCTTTTGTTATCGGATTTATTATAGTATTCCAAATTCCCAAAGCAGTATTGTAATCGTTTGCCGTATTGCTTATTGAAGCAGTAGATCTAAATTGTTCCGTCTTGTCAAACCTCACTCTCTTTGCTTTCCATTGATTAGATGATAGATCAAAATACATTTCTACTATGCTATTTGAACTAATAATATCTCCATTTTCTGCTCGAACGTGTCCTGACGAATCCATCACACCATTATAGACACTCAAATCTATTGTCTTATCATTTTCATTATCTATCAAAGATGAAGGTGGAACGAATTTTGTAGCTACATATTTCAAACCCTTGTTATCTTTGTCGTTTTTCAAAAAAGCAATCGTCGAATCAAAAGGTGTTGTGATTTTTCCACAGAATAACATGAATTGTTTAAGTTGCCCACCATCTTTTTTCATAGTTTGAATAAGAAGAGTCTCTCTCACCAAAAAATCGATGGAATTTTCTTTCGGAGGTTTCCACTTCAAAACTGAATTCCATGTTCCACCAAATACAGGAAAAGAAGACACATTTTTCTGATTCACAGTGAAATTTATGCCCACCGGTAAATCCATTGGTGTGAATATGATACCATCGACTTCAAAGTTTACTGCGTGAGAGACCTTTTTCTGGAGCAAATGTTGTACAACATCAAATATTTCTAATCCTTTTCCTTTATTAGGAAACATAAACTGTTTTGGTTCTAATTTAAACGTTTCTTCAATGACATCATTTTTAGACCCTGATACTTTTTTACTCTTACTATTACTCTTTTCATTCTTATAAAACTCGTCAATAAACTTTTGAATCTCTTTGAGTCTTGTTTTAGTCTCACTTTTAATAGAAGCAAGAGGTAACATAGCTACATTTTGTCCGTTTATAAAATAAGTGTCAAACACAAGAAGAGATTTAGACTTGAGCAATTCTGTATCAAACAAAGATGATGCGTATTTGGGAAATGTCAATCCTGTATATTTGATTTTTAAGCGAGAATTAATCAAATAGATTTTTCCATCACCAGATATGAATAGTAAATGTCTTTCACCATCGGCTTTTAAAGTTACGGTATATCCTGAAAAAATGTTGACCGGAAACTCATCAGATTGAATCAAATGCTTTTCTTCCAAAGTAACCGGTTGTGGACCAGCAAACCATTTTTTAGGTTGTGAAATGTCTGCACTTTTTATTTTTCTATCATAAACCAAATGAGTATACTCTGAAAGCACTTCTTCCATCTTCGATTTGGGAAGTATATATTCAATATCATCAATCACTTGCAGTGCTTCTGCCATAAAAGAAATTATATCAAATATCAAACCTTTTTTATCTACCACATTTGTGGGATTTAAAACTTCTAATTCCACTTCGTAGTTTTGAACAACTTGGGTATTTTGATTAAAAAGATTCCTCAGGTTATGAGACGTTTTAGTTATAGTAAAATCAAATCTCAGTTGGTTCTCAGACTGAGGAACAATAATAGAATATCTATTTTTCAATCGAAACATTTTTTTAGGATCATTCAAAACCGAAGATAATCCCTTTGTCAATTCATCCCCACTTAAAGAAATCTCTTCACTCTCTTTGATGCTTATATCATACTCGGAAAACAAAACTTTCTTTTTTCTGATTTTTTTAATTATTTTAATGTTTGGTAAAAAATCCAAATTAAATGAAGAAAAATCCTTTATTGAACAAAATCGTTTAATGTTCTCTTCTCTACTAATACTCAATCGGTAGTTTTCTTTAGATATAACATCTAATTGAAGACCTACATGTTGCATTGGCTCCGGTGCATATGCTTGCGTAGCATAATTAAGAAGCCTCTGAAAATGATAGAAACTAATATCTTTTAAGTGAGACTCAACTTTACATTCTATTTCAGTAAATGGACCTGCTGTATCAAACATAGACATAATCGAAGCAAAATCATTCTTAGTGATTTGAATCGTCATCTCCGAAAATTCAATTTATAAATAACTATATTATATTTTTAGAAAGAACAATTGCTTATATTAAATCAATTTTTTTCGGAGATGGTCAGCCATATCCTCTTTCTTCCTACAACCCTTGATTTTTTCATCACCCATGATGAAATGACAAACTTTACGCACTTCATTTATTTTCATGTCATTGATGAATTTAAGCAAATTTTTAATGTCCATATTCATATGATCCTTATAAATTGTTTTTGCAATTTCATCAACCTCGTTAATACCCTTCTCTATCTTAAGGAAAGAACACTTCATCATATCGCAAACAAATAAGTTGACATCTTCTTTGTTTGTATTTATTTCTGTTCGCTCGAGGTTTTTTAAATCTAGGAGAACAAGTTGGATTCCAGCTACTCTACATAGATAGGTCAAAGTTTCCATAGATATGATTTCATTAGAATCAGAGCTTTCTAATTCTTTTTTCATAGACAAGACACTCAAATTTCTTTTTTTGGAGAATCCCATTTTTTTAAAGAATAGTTTGCCACAATCCAAATTAAAACTCATTTCTTCTTTGAATTTCTTAAGTTTGGTTTGCTTCATCTCTGAAGTACACAATGATGCTGAAGGATCAATCAACTGTAAAAAGAACAACATTATTTTACTATGAACCGAACTTTCATCATCTGTTTTTTTATTTTCTTTATAAAGTGTGTCGACTGTTGAGTTATTATTAGTTCTAGTCTTATTGCTTGTGATTTTTTTGTCCCTTTGGTATCCTTTAAATATATCATAGGGTGTATCCAATGACAATATATTTTGATTTTGAGATTTGTCTGTCTCACTGTTGCCTTTTTGAACCAAATCTTGTTTTTCACATATATCTCCAAATACCCTGTTTTGACCTATTTCGGCAAATATTTTTTTAATTTCACATTGGTTTATTTGAACTTCCATATTGTCTTCAACTTCGTTTATCTGATGAAAGATTTTACTCTAAATCATATATATTTTTCTTACTTCTTATATAAAAATAAATCAAATTTTTATCCATAAGGTTTCTCAAGAATCCATTGATTTAATGTTTGTGAATTGAAAAAAAATAAAGTTAGAAAACGTATTGTTCCTCTTCCAGTTCATTTAAAATGTCATGGTCGCATTTTTTATCCACATTGAGTTTCCTACCAAACTTCTTTTTGGCATTCGTATAACGCATATTTACCTTTTTTTTAATCATTTGTTCAAGGTTTCCGTCTAAATGTTGGACAAATTGATCAATTAAAATGTTTTTTTTATCTTTATGTGATTCTTGAAGGATATTCGTCCAATTTGCTGTAGAAGATCTGTTTTTTTGATTTTGATCAGATAGATTATCATTATTATCCGAATCTAAAAGATTCGTTTCGCCCAAATTATTGAACTCAATATCAGAAATATCTTTTGATCGGTTCATTACCATCCTAAAATTCAAGTTGTTTTCATTATCGTTCATATGACTAGATTGATCAAACTTTTCTTCTTCATTTACCACGGTTGGTTTACCATCATCATTATTCCATGTTACTTTATAAAACTGATTATATTTACATTCGTTTATTTTTTTTTCATGGGCATCTAGTTCCATATTGTTCATTAAACAAAAGTTAACAAATGTATCTATTTCTTCTAACACATTTTCCGGAATGGTCGACATACTTATAAATAACCCATTATTGTTATGTGTGTAAGACAAATTGTTTTGAAGTAAAATTTTATAAATTCCTCTATGTTCAATTTCGGACAATTTTGAAATTCTATGCAGGATTCTTTTGATTTCTCTTTGCGTATATTTTTTGCTTTCCATATTCTTTCAGACTCAAAGATATTAAAAAAAGTAATAAGAGTTAATTATGTTTTTATTACACATTTCTTATTTATATCATTTATCCATTATCACTCATCAAGTAAAGCTTCTTCATCTCCCTCCATATCATCATCTAAATCTTCATCAACATCATCTAACCCTCCAAGGTCTTCTTCCTCCTCATCTTCATCATCTGAAAGCTCGTCATCACTCAGTCCTTCATCACTTTTGATTTTTTTATTCAACATCCGTCCCACATTATTTTTTGTGGTATTATCCTTTCTCTTTTTCTCCTTTTTTACTTCATCATCATCCTTTTCATTGTCATCATCTGCATCATCTGATAAATCATCGCCCGATTCTATTTGCGAATCCTTATCATCAATATCATCAATATCATCCTGAACATTTTCATCTCCTAATTCAACTTGGTCAAGAAGAGCGTTTTTCATTGATTTAACGATACGACCCCATGCAAATATTTTTTTATCATTCAACTCAAATTTCTTACCAAGTATCTCAATATTGACAATATCATTTTCTTTTATTTTGGTGAAGTCTATATCTTTTTCTGTATGATGTGATTTTACAATGACAATTTCCATTATAGAACTTTCTTTCAAATTCTGATTGTCAGAATACATAAAGCACTCTGCTAAAATCCCAAAATTGTTCTTGTTTGTTACTTTTGCAGATATAATACTCTTAATTGCAGGATTACAAATGTCTGCATTATATTGAATGTAATATTCTACATTACCGTTTAAACTCACATCTAATACCTTCCCCATGGAATATTTGATTATTTTTATCGATCCTGGTTTAATAAAACCATGATGCGAACATATCCCCTCGAATTTCTTTTGCAGAATTCTCAACAAAATACTTTTAACGTCATGTGATAAATCGTTGGGTCGGATTCTTACTTTATCAACTACCACACTTTTTATAAAAATATCTTGAGCAATCATATTCTTATTCTATAAAATATTAAATTCACGTTTTTCTTTATATCGTTTTAAATGTAAGGAAGGTTTAAGACTTCAAAAGATTTGACTCTAAATAATACCGGTCAATAATTCCAAGAAAACGTGATTCGCTAACTTTGGCGTTGCTCAGTCTTTCAAAATCGTCTACCCTTAAAGCCAGTTCATATATAATACAAATTTCACTTTTTTTTCTATTTTTCTTAGGATTCATGAATATTTTGTCGATTTCGTTCACCCTTTGAATCAAATTAGACTGTATCATGGTTCCAGTACCACACTTTACACCACCGTCTATTTTTTGGTCGATTATTTTAAACACAACTTGTTTTTGTAAAGAAAAATCAATGCTCATGAAACCTTTTAAAAACATTAAAATATTAAGGTTCAAGTTTTGAAACGAATGTCTTACCTCTGGAATGCTCAAAATCTCATTCATTTCTAAAAGTTTGCATTTGTTAAACTGATTCTTTCTACTATTGTATTTCATCAAAGACCTTTCTACCAGATGTTGTTCTCTAAAACTATCCATATTCTCCGCTGCCATAAATTCAAATGATTTGTTCATATGATATGGATTCCTAAATACAATCTTATAAGTATTTGACTTTATTCTCAAAAACAGAATGTATTTGCGTTTTATTAAAATATAAAGACATACTCCTATTAAATCAAATATAGACGAATATAAATCAAGTCTTTCAACTTTATCTACAAAATCCTGTTTTGTTTCTTTCATGGCTAAATCTATAATCTGCTTATAACTTAACTTAATTTCAGTACTTGGAATCAGTTCACTTCTTTTCTTTGAAGAACTTGATTTTGCAGACGGACTTTGTGTTTCTGTAGATCCTTTACTTTTCCCTTTCTTAACAATTATATGGCTCATCACATTTTCTAAAAATTTAATCAAATCATCCTCAGATAGACGTTCTATAATAAAGGAAATAGAGGACAAACAAAGAGAAAAGAATCGTACATTATTTTTATTAATATTCTTGAAAAACATGTTTAAAAGATCTTTGATTATCAATTCATCATTGGTTAATAAATCTTTGTAATCTTTTCCGTACTCTTGATCTGTAAATATGTGACCAAAATACTCATTTAGTAGAATATTAGCCTTTCTTTCGACAAATTCTAACAAATTTTTATCTTTTGCATGATCTCCATCCTCTAATCTATCAAAAAAATTCTTGTCTTTTAAGTCTAATTGATGGTCTTTTATTTTATTAATGTCAATGATCACTTTATTTACATATTGTGTCATGAAATCTTTACGAGCTTGTTTGTTGAGATTGGCAAACGGAGCTATTAAGGGTTGAAACATATATTTATCACTAAAATAAACAATGAATCCAGATTCTCCATGTTGATTTTTTATTTCATGACGTTGATTAATCATATCATCGAGAGCAAATTTCAATATATCCACATCGAGACCCTTATGTTCATTATTTAATAAACTTTGTAAACGAGCAAATGTAAACACTGTCGATATATTTGCACGACTAAACAAATTCTTCACGTACTCTTGATAAATCCCGATGTCTTCTTTATAATATTCTGGGGTAAAAGTTGAACTATCTAAATTAATGTTCTCTAAATCTAATTTTGATACATCATATTGACATACGAAAGACTTCTCATTATCCTCATCACCAATTTTGAAATTTTCTTTCCTTACGCCCTGTGAAGTGACGATCTCTCTTAACTTCATATTTAAAGACGACTGAGGGAAAGAAATTCTGTGGAAATTTAAAGCACAGTCAATTGAATTCTTTTTCATCAAATCCTCGATATCGTTAATTTTTCCCTGCTTATTTTCAGACTTTGTATAAAGCTCGAGATCAATAGAAGCGATGCTTTTTTTTGCCTCAGATTCATGATATCCCGCGTGTTTATAAATTGTGACATTCCTTTTTTCTATAGGAAGATCTATATGAGAACATTTTCGAACAGCTCGACCGATGACTTGGTAAAGTTTATTTAAATGATACCATGGTTCTATAATGTGAACCTGTCTGATGTTCTTAAAATCTATGCCTTCCGCTGCAATTGATGTTCCTAAAACAACTTTGATATGTTCTCCGTTCAAATTTGCCCTTGATTTGATTTTTTCTATTTCTTTAGATATGTCTACATTCATTAACTTATCTGGTGTCAAAAGAGAGTATTTTGGTGAATATTCACCTTGATTCGTTTTGATGGTGTATTTCAACTTGTCTATTTCATCTTTTTTCCCGGTTAAAAGAGTCGTTCCGTCTGATTTTGTAAAGCCAAGATGTTCTAGTGCAATACAAAGTGGAAACAATGCAGAGTAGAGAAATTGAGAATATATAAAAACAATGCCTTCGCTATTCATTATGTAATCAATAATACTTTTAAGTTTGCTTGAATATGAGCCGATGTTCGAATAACTCAAGAAATTCAGATACTCACTTTTGTAAGAAAATTGTACCGCAGAACTCTTTTTATTCTTGTTTTCTATAGAAAAACAATTGTAAAATCCATCCCTCCCAAACGTTTTGTTCATATTTTTTGATGGATATGCTAAAATAGAAATTTGCATGATAGACTTAAATTTTATCATATGGTTTTTATTGTCTGTCATCATATTCGTTTTCTCAGATGAAGACATTGTCGCATTTAAAAAGAAAGAGTCATTTGCAGAAGAAGAGTTTTTAGTCTTACTTTGTAAAAAGTCACTAAAAAATGACTCATCATCGTTTTCTAAAAATGATGTATCTGTGGCTAATACATCGGGTTTGAAATAATCATATACATCTTGTTGATATTTAGAAAGCCGATTTATTATTAATTTGTTCACGAGTTTTTTCATTTGCAAATAATTAGGGATAGCTGAACCATTTATAAACTTTTGCGGGACCATAGATGGCTTCATTATATTCGGATCATTGTTAATATCAGGATAAAGCAAAAATGGAAAAGAAAATGGATTTTGACCTCTCATATAAGACACATAACCTTGAGATAATCTTCCAATAACTTGTTTTCCTTTCACGGTTAAATGCCCATTTTTATCAAATATGTCCCTTGATTGTAATAATGGCCTTTTTTCATTTGCCAATATAAAATTAAAGATTGACAAAATTTCTCTGGGATCATTAAACATGGGTGTTGCAGACAGCATCAACAAATTTACATTTTCTGCATTTTGAAGCACTTGTAGAATCTTTTTAGGAGATTTCTTGAAAGGATCTTCGCTTATATTCTCGGCACGTGTATTATGCACTTCATCAATTATAATTACGCGATCAGAATATAGGCGCTTTAAATTATCATGAATTTCTTTATTCTGACGAAGGATATCATGTGGAAATCTTCTTTTGATCCTTTCTTCTAAACGTTCAATTCTATTAGCAAACTCTAAAAATCCCCGGAATTCATAATTATTACTTATAGATTTATTGATTATCTTTTCCAACACAACCTTTTCCTTTTTATCATATTTTGGTATTTGTTGTAAATACTTCAAACCTGTACAGTTTTTAGGAGAGTCTATATCAAAAATTTGCTTTTTGAACCCATCTTTCAAATTCTTTGGAAGAAGTACTAGAACAGGCTTTGTATGAAGATGCATATATTGCTCAGCAACAGTTATTGCTGTACAAGTGTTATGTGTCACCAAAAAATCGCTTAAAAGATATTTGTGATCACCGTCTAAAGTGAAACCATAATAGTCCATATGTTCTTTCTCTTCAAAAACTTCAAAATTAAAAACAGAATTAAAAAAATACGGCTCATACTTGCCCTGCGACATGAGAAACAATTGATATTTTTCGTTAATTTGAATTATATCCATATTCTTCATTTGCGAAGCTTGCAAACTAAAAATCACGAAATTCATTTTTTTTAATTCGAGAGTAGCGTTTTTTTCTATACAATAAATGCCAATAGAACGAGCTATAAAGACAACATCTTCATTGTAAATGTAATCTCCAGCCTTATTTAAAACGATTTGTTCATGTAAAAATCCTGCCATGAATTGCTGACGGTTGGTTAAACTCGAAAGTTTTACATCAGAACTTTTCAATAAGGAACAAATGCATTGATATTCTTTATCAAATAAACAATTGATTTTCTGTTCGTCGAGCATAGAAGCTGTATACTTACCAAACTCAAAGAAACTATTGTATTTTTTTTAATGATATCATCATTCATATGTTCTTCATTCGAAAACCCAAAATGGTAAATATGAGATCTAAACAAAACCATACAATTTCTCACAAATGAAGGAAAAGTTAAATATTTTTCTACAGATACCGTTATTATATCATTTTCGAATAAATAGTCAGACTCAACGGTTCTTAATAATGTTTTACCATAGTCCAATGCTTCTTCGAGTTCTTGAAAGCAATTAATAGTTATTTCGTTTTGATTTAATATTACATGCACAAACTTATAATCATCGTTCAAATTTAATTCTTTTAACTCATTCTTTGTCAGCTCAAAAACATTGTATTTAGGGAATTCACAATATAGAACTAAAATATGATCTGCATTAACTACGAAAGAAGTGTTATCATATTTAATCTTGAACATTTTATCTCTTCCTCTAGCTAATGAAGTGACCGTTCTAGCTGATCCATCCTCTCCCATCAATCTATCCCCAACGAGAATGTCTTGAACATTTTTGAATTGACCATTATAACACATAATCCGAGTATCCTTTTTATGACATTTTCCCACACCCACACCATGGAATAAAAGCAAACTTCGGTATGGTGTTTGAGGAGAAAGAAATTTTTTAATAAACATTTGATTAGGAGTTAATCGAAAATGGCTAGATAAACATTCGTCCTTTACTAAATCTTCGTATTTAGCTTGAGTATCTATAGGATGATAACGGTCTTTAAAAAACTCTTTTTTTTAAAAAGCTTCTCTAAAAAACGTTTATCGCCAAACTCGGGGTATGTCGTCAAATCGGGGTCTAAATTCATTTTTTCTAATACATTAGGGTCTAACAATGTTTTTCTTATCAAATCAAGCTCCCTTTTTATCTTTTCTACCATATTATGGTTGTTTTGTAACGTAAATTCGTTTAATCTTTTTATTTTTTCTTTTATAATGGGAACTAATCTCTCAATATCTTCTTGACTATAATTCCAAATTATATCTGACATTGATACAGATCTTGGTACCTTTTTACTCATCTCTATTCTCTAGAAATAAAAATATGTTTCGAGTAATGAACTATATTAAAAAAATAAGTATAAAATTCCTTTTTTCCATCAAACCTGACAAATGTTTTTTAAAACGATTTGATTGACTCTTTTAAACAACTCTCTTCGCTCTACATTTTGCTCCCTGATGAGATTAAGACTATCCGTAAATCGAAACCAACCTACACTTTTTATTTCATTTATATCAATCTTACTGTGTATGTTTGAATGAAAAACGATACGATCATTTAAGTTTGTACAAGAAGCAAGATAATAAACATGTTTGTATCTTACTTTATTTGTACCCGTAAAGACCTCTTCAAACGGTTTCATATTATGTAATTTGAGATACTTTTTCCGCATCGATGTTTCTTCAACGAATTCTCTCACAGCACAATCAATATCCTGCTCATTAATATTTCTTTTACCTTTTGGAAATCCCCATTCCGATTGATCAATCGTGCTTATGGTGTTGTTCAAAATATAGTCAATATCAAACCATATGACATTTTCAGAATCCGTATCTAAAAAATATCCCTTTTTTATACAATCAAACTTTGATTTTGAATCTTTATACTCTGATTCGAAATGATTACAATGATTGATTTTCCATAATTTCATCCAAATAAAGGGAAATTCATTATTTTTTATTTCTTCACGCTCTTCTTCCGTCATATTAGCAAACATTTTCATGATATAGTTTCTCTTCTCCAAACTGTATTTCCCCCTTATGAATTCAACGAAATTTAAAGAATCCTTTCTTTGTACGAGCAAATATTCAGGATATACAGAGTGCGTATTACTATCTGTACGTAAACGATAACAGATTATGCCAAAAGATGTGATAGGATAATTGCAATTTTTATAGACGTGACCATATCCTCCGCAATTTGCACAGAATACTGTAGTTTTAGAAAATGAATTTTTTGACATACCTTTTTCAAAAGGAAAACCTATTAATCTTGATGGTGTTCCTTTAGAATAACTTTTTTGATCAAAATCTCGTGTAGTATTTCTGTTGATCTTATTCCTTTTATTCATATTCATTAACATAATTTGCTTCTGATTGTAATCAAATTTATTTATGGGTATTTCACAGCTCACGTTTTTGTAGCTTCTTTTTTGTTTTAACAGAATTTTGTTTTTCCACGAAGAATCCCCGACGATAATATTATCTTTTCCTGCATCATCCTTTTCTTTTTCACTGTCCTTTTCTTTTCCAAACTGATCATTTTGATTTATCGATTCTAATTGATCATCATCCTCGTTCAAAACACTTTCATTCGTTTTCTCTTCGATATTCTTAAAAACGCTATTCACATTATCTTTTTTTTGTCCAACTTTTTTAGATTTCATATGAAGAGGCAATGATATACCCATCGGATCATGAAAATGAAAACAGTTATAAGAAGCGTTATACCAATCCCATAAATAATATGGCTTAACGTCACAATTTAAATACGAGGAATTACTATAATAATTTGAAACATAAGGTAACTTGTTATAAATATGTATCATTTTACACTTAGTTAAATTCAATTTTTTAATTATTAATTCAACATAATCCTTATATGGAGATTTTTTCTTCTTTTACATTAAAAAAATGAATCCTTCCATTTGGGGTAGTTATTTTTGGAAAGTTATACACTTTACAGCTTTAGGGTATCCAAAAAATCCAACAGAAACAGATAAAGATGTGTATGTAACATTTTACCGAACCATAGGGAAAATTTTACCATGTGAAAAATGCTCGAAGAATTATAAAAGACATTTTGAGAACATCCCTATTGATTTTTTTCTTGAGAGCAGGAAAACGCTGTTCAAATGGACTGTCCATTTGCATAACACGGTCAATAAAGAACTTGGGAAACCACAATGGAGTCAAGAATTTGCAGAATCTCATTACATGTCTTTGATTAATAATCAAAATGCAGTTCTTACCCAAAGACCCATGCGCTTGTCATACATTTTTATTCCTATGATTATTCTATTCATTCTTGTTGTCATTTTACTCTTTTTTACCAAAAATAAATAATCAATAAGTAAAACATAAATGATACAATCTTTCAAAAACGGTTTTCGCGAAATAAAAAGCTTGGATGAGAAGCTGGATAAAACTATTTTAGAAAAAGAGACACTCTTCCAAAAAGAAATGGAGCGTTTAAAAATCAAGGAAACAAGTTTATTAACACTTCGAAAAATGAAACATGTCACCGATATATTAAATCTTTTAAAAATAGCATACGAAAAAGAGCAAAAAACTGAGAAAATCAACACCGCTTCCAATAGTGTGAACACAGAATTTCAAAAAAAGAATCCGCTATATGACATTATTAAATTCTTACGAAAACAAGTTATAGTCAAACGTTTCACATCTTATTCTATTCAATATATTCGTCTTGTCAACGGTTTGAGTAAAGAAAACATTACAAATTTGATACAAAAAAATATTAATCAAATCCAACAAGTGCGTACGGGGGTAAGCGAAACCACGATCATAAGAGAAATACCACCGCCGCAAATTTCATCATCATCATCCTCTTCTATACCTTTTATTCCTCCACCTGTTTATATTGCTTCTAGCAAGAATGATCAATATATTCTCGATATTATTTTGCGTTTAATGGAAGAATATGGAATCGAACATGTTAAAGAACAAGACACTACGGTTCATTCCTTGTTGTTAACATTCGAAAAAGAACTTAAAAAATTAATGTATGAGGTTATTAACACTATACACGACAGTAAGGGAATCGAGGAACAATTCGAAAAGGTGTCGAGTGCTGTTAAGGGTATAGAATTGAAGTAAGTGTAAACATTGAATTAAAAATATCTCTTTAATATAAAACATATAATTCTTTGAACAAATTAAATGA
>LFCJ01000037.1_pt1 | contig 66429 bp, 70 predicted proteins | sample 643141 | NCBI WGS metagenome assembly LFCJ01 (sample SAMN03766243, study PRJNA286221) | soda lake metagenome | biome: soda lake; feature: Kulunda steppe; material: water; isolation source: sample B1-Br-g2 brine of Lake Bitter-1 | place: Russia: Kulunda steppe | collected 2010-07
ATCTGTTTTTACATTTTCTTCTTCTGAATCTGTTTTTACATTTTCTTCTTCTGAATCTGTTTTTACATTTTCTTCTTCTGAATCTGTTTTTACATTTTCTTCTTCTGAATCTGTTTTTACATTTTCTATATCTTTAGATAATTCATTTTCAATATATTCTCTATATTGAATTTTATATTGTCTTGAATTAACAGGCTCTAAAATATAACTTTCAATTGCATTACCCCATGTTTTTGGCGTTATAGAATCATTAAAATCTTTCCATGTGAAATGCTTTTTATCTTTGGAAACCTGTATAATCTGTCTGATTTCTTTTTCATCATTATTTTCAATAAAATTGTTAATTTTATCTTTATCATCTGTCATTTATTATTACATAAATATATATCAAATTATTTATAACCACACCCAATTTATACAAAATAATTACAAGGTAGTTTTTTATCATATGACTCACATATATTAGTTTAATGAAACAATGTCATTCTTGTAATGAAGATGTTAGTATGCCATATACATGTAGAAGATGTAATAAAGAATTTTGTTCAAAACATCGTCTACCAGAAAACCATGATTGCCCCGGATTAAAACACGGAGGAAAAAATGCAGAACAAATTATATCTGAAATACAATCTCAAAATTCCCAAAATACATCTACATTTAAAAATGTAACTAATATTGTGGACAATAAAATTTCAAAATATGATGGACAAATATGGGCAATATTTCTTATGATTATGGGTATAACGTATATTTTACAACTTAGCGTAATTGTATTATTTAATACAAATATTCATGATTCTTTATTTGTATTAAATGCAGAAAATATAGTATATTTTTGGACAATAATAACTTCGATATTTTCACATAGTCCAACTAATTTAATGCATATTATTGGAAATGGAATTATATTGTTATTTTTTGGTAAAATATTAGAAAAATATATTGGTTCTAAAAACTTTGCATATTTATTTTTATTTTCTGGTATTTTAGCTGGACTATCACAAATTGGATTAAATGTTATTATTGGAACGCCTGAAATAGGTGTTTTAGGTGCTAGTGGAGCAATATTATCTATATTAGGTGCATTAACAGTTTATAATCCAAAAATGAGATTGTATCTATACTTCATCGTACCTATACCATTGTGGGTTATTACAATTGGATATGTTATATTATCTTTAATTGGAATTGTATCTATTGGTAATTTTATGAATAATATTGCTCACGTAGCTCATTTAGTTGGATTGTTTATAGGTATTTTATATGGTTATAAAACAAAACATAAATATTTTATACCGAATCAAATTCGTATATAGTATATGAATACAATAAATGAATACATTTAAAACATTGTTTATATAACTATAATATAATGCAGAAATTGAATCACATATATTCAAATTTACATACATATCCATCTCCAGAAAAACTTAGTCATAATTTATCTTCAAACATTAAAATTTTGGGAATAGGTTCTGCTAGATTAGTTATTCAAGACCCAAATAATATTAATAATGTAATAAAGTTAGGCGCAGGTAAAGGCATAGAACAAAATAAAAATGAAATTAATGTATGGGAAACATCTAAAAAAAGAAATATTTCAAATTTATTAATTCCTATTATTAAATATGATTCTGAATATAAATGGATTAAAATGCCTAAAGTATCTACATCTTTTGGTTTAGATAAATATCATGGACCTTCCGCAAAAAGAATATACAATGAATTAAAAAATAAAAATATTCATCTTAGAGAAATAGAAACTTGTATGTTTAAAAATGAACCTAGAGCATTTGATTACGGTGCCATAGAATGTATTAAACCTATTAACAACTAAAATTATTCGTCTTGATATGAACTATCCCATTCTCTGTCAATAACTTCATCATACCAAGCAAATTTGATAACTTCTTTTAATGTATATCCTCTTTCATTCGAAAGTTCATTAATAGCACAGATTATTCTAGCTAATGCTTCATATTCAGCATCTTCTCCAACTCTATCTTCATCTAATCTTATTCCTTGTCTTTGTTTAAGAACAGAACGGTTTAATCTTCCAACGGCGACACACCATTCTCTAAAGAAATTATTATATTCTGTTTCCATATCTTTTGACATATCATATGCTTTTTGATAATCAAGACCTCTTATAGAACAAAAATCAGCTAAATATATTAGTATATCACCTACGGCATCAAATTCTTGTTCATTTGGTATTGAATCAAAATTTATTGATTCAGCAAGTTCTCCTACTTCTTCACCAGAACCAAGTAATGGATTAACATCTGGTTGACCGGGGAAATTTTTTGAACTCCATTCGCCTACTTCTTTTTGGATATTTGAAAATAGTTCCATATAAATTAACTATGAGCGGTACATTATAAATATTACTCTCATATGTTAATCACTTCGACATTAAAATAAATATTTTACACCATCATTTATAAAAAATATTCAATTTAATCCATTCGAATTTCAATATTTGCAGATGGTGAAACATCTGGTTGTTCCGCAGGTAATGCAGGTTCCGTTTCTGTAAGTTCTATTTCAGGCATAAATACAATCTCACATTTGAAACCTTCTTTACTTGGAATTGGCTGAATATACATATCTTCATCCATTTCACTTGTTCGGATAAGAAGTTGCATATCTTCCGTCCAAAACATTTGAAGGTCATCTTGTCTAATATTGATATCAATATCTAAACTTTCTTCTTGAGATTCTGTAGTCGAAATTCTACCATTTTCATCAACAATTTCTGATACTATTTGTGTCTTTAATGCTTGACTCATATACATTTAACTATTATTTTCTACGTATAAATAACCTTCTATATCTCGATATTGTATTACCTTATTGAGAAACTTTTTCTGGTTCCGGCCAATCCGGTCTTTCTTCTTCTAATTGTAATCCTCTCGGTAACAAATAAAATTTATATTGCCCCGGTTCAATCTCAACAATTACATTTTCATGTTCATCATGCGCAACATTCATGACCGTTTTTTCAGATATATTTACTCTTATTGGTTCTCTTTCTAATGTTTCATCTTCAGGCAATTCTCCATTTTCAAGAGATATTAAATGATTATCTAATGGAATGTAACAAATTCCTGAATTTGTTTCCGTAGTAGGACCCATGTATTCAATTCCTAAGTCACCTTGCAATCTAATTCTCTCTCCAACATTCATTCGTAATACATCTTCTTCATTCTGATTATAATTTCTATCAAAACCCATCACTTGATGAATATAATCACGAGAAATTTTTTGTCCATCTTCAATTCGCGTACCATCCACAACATGAGCAAATAATCCTACAGGTGTATCATCATATCCAACTACAACCGCTTCTTCAGGTTGTTCACCACGAAGCGATACTCTTTGCCATCTTCTTTGTTGATTCAATACTCTTGCACGCATTTCGTGTTCATATTCTGGTTTTAAAATTGCAATATCTCTGTCCATATAACAAATCTTAATATCACCATTTGTAAATAAATTTGATAATTCATGACCTCCACCGGGTGTCATTAAATGTTGCGGTTCATCAACGCCTAAAAATCTAGCCGAAATAAGATAATTTTTATCATGAATAGATTGAACTAAATCCATTAAACGAGGGTCAGAACAAATAATTTCAAATCTCCGAATAATATCTTCAACTTTTTTATTTAGTTCTTCTTCCATGATTGGAACTTGATTATAACTTGGTTTTCCAATTTCAATTTCACCGATTATCTCTTCCCATACATTATGAAAAGAACTACCAATATCATTTAAAATATATGGGTTTGCTGTTAAACTATTTTTTGTTAATCCTATGCCATTATAACTTAGATTAAACATTTTTCGTTCTTTAGTTTCAATGAACCCTGTGAAATTATTAATACTAAATTTAAATTCTTCATTAGACCCCGGTAAAACTTGTGAAACTTTATGTCCTTTAACATCCTCAAAATGTTTAAATGAAATTGACTTAAACATATCTTCAACAAGAATAGAATGTAACTCCCATACATCGTTTCTGTATGATTCATATGATGGCATATATTATATATTGTACGCCATATATTATAATATTTCGATTTTAATTGAAAATCGATAGCCCTCATAGGTAGGAAAGACCTTTATGTAAATAAACTAATAATATAAATTAACAAATGGATTCTATCAATTCTCAATCTGAAAAACATATTTCACAGGATAAAAGCAATGTTTTTCCAAAAGAATTCATACAAGATTGTGAAGTTATAGATACGTATGAAGTTACCGACAAAGAATCTATAAAAATATTATATGATAGTGATAACTCAGATTATATTTATTATGTTCAATCACCAAAATTAAACAAATATGAACAAAATATTAGATGGAAAGTTATGTCTGATATTGAAGAATATATTAAACAAGTAGACGTTATTTCACAATCTAGAGATGATATTCTTGAACAACTAAAAGAAAAATCTACAGAATATGCTGAAAAATATATATCATCTGAAAAGAAAAATCCAATAACAGAAATAAATAAAATTTCAAGAAAATTTGGTATGAAATCAGATGAAGAACAAATTGATTCAAAATTTAACGAAGATAGTATAGATAATATAATATATTTTGTTATACGTGACATGGTTAAATATGATAGATTAACGCCATTATTACAAGACAATTACATTGAAGATATATCTTGTAATGGTCCAAATATCCCTATATTTATATATCACAGCGAATACGGAGATATGGAAACAAATGTCGTTTATGAATCTGATGAGCTTAACTTATTCGTTTCTATGTTAGCACAACGTTCAGGTAAACATATCAGTGTTGCACAACCAAATGTCGCTGGTAGATTACCCGGTGGATATCGTGTACAACTTACACTAGCAAAAGAAATAAGTCCAAAAGGAAGTAACTTTACAATTCGAAGATTTAATGAAGAACCATTAACACCAACTCAATTAATTAATTTTGGAACATTTTCGTTGGAACAAATGGCTTATTTATGGCTTGCTATTCAAAATAATAAGTCACTTATTTTTGCCGGAGGTACGGCTTCTGGTAAAACAACATCAATGAATGCCGTATCTCTATTCATACCTCCAAAATCTAAAGTAATTACAATTGAAGATACGCAAGAAATTACTCTTCAACATACAAATTGGTTACAAAGTATTACGAGAGATTCATTCGGAGGAGATAGTAAAAGTGAAATCGATATGTACTCTTTATTAAGAGATGCATTAAGACAAAGACCAGAATATATTATTGTCGGTGAAGTTAGAGGGAAAGAAGCACAAACATTATTTCAAGCAATGAGTACAGGTCACACAACATATAGTACTATGCACGCAGATGATGTTTCTTCCGCAATTAATCGTCTTGAACATGAACCTATTAATCTCCCAAGACAAATGATTACTGCTTTAGATATTATGAGTATTCAGGTTCAAACAGAAGCTAATGGGGAAAATGTTCGAAGATGTAAAAAATTAGTTGAAATTGGGGGTGTGAAGCAAAAAAACAATAAATTAGAAGTTAAAACAATTTATGATTATAATCCAGAAAAAGATAATATTAAAAGTAGATTAGATGATTCAAGAGTGTTAAATGAAATAAAAATATCAAAAAATTGGACAAATCAAGATATTAAAGAAGAACTCGAAAGACGTAAAAAAGTATTGAAATACTTAAAAGATAAAGAAGATGTCATTAATTATGTACAAGTAACAAAAATATTGCGACGATATATGAATAATAAAGAACTCGTGTTAGAACAAATTGAAAAAGATATACTGGTGTAACTATGATTAATATTAAAAAATATTTCAAAAAACAAAAGAAAATTATTGATAACAAAGTAGATATATCTTCATATATTATATTCAAACCAATAACAGATTATATTATCGAAGAAACAAGTTATTCTGATTACACGAAATCATATTCAAAAAAACCATCACGTTTTTATATTTCTAGAATACCATTTGAAACATTAATATTCGCAATTACAACATTATTCATGATTCTATTTACGTATGCATTTTTCACATACGGAATGTCAGAAATAACAAGTATTATAACAGGTATACTTAGTAGTGCAAATATAATATACATATTTTTAGAAATAATTAGATTCCTCGTAGATGTATCATTATATATAATATCTCAAAGTCTTGATTTCATAGAAAGTACTATTTCAACAGAAGAAATAATAAATATAATTACAAATATTGCAACAGAAAACGTTGTCGTCGGTATATTAATAGCAACATTCTATAGTTCATTTCAGTTTATAATTGAAATACTAATTGAATTAAATCCCAATATAGAATTAGACGGCATTCAATTAATTCCAACAGAAGAACTTAGAGAAGTTCTACCAGAACAAGTTTTCGATGCAGCATTACTATTAAATATTGCTCTCGTTATTATACTTCCATTAATGACACTAGCTTTTGTTGTATACAAATTCTACATGCCTGTATATCATGTAAATGAAAAAACAAGAAAAATAAATCAAATCTTACCACAATCATATTTATTCTTATACTCACTAACAAAAGGTGGATTGACAATCACACAATCTATGGAAGAACTTGCTAACTCTAAAAATACATATACACATGTGTCACAAGTATTTGATGATATTATTACACAATCAAAATACGGAAATAAAAGTCTTGAATCAGCAATTAAAACGCAAGCAAAACAAACAAAAAGTACCGAATTAGAAGACTTTCTACAAGGACTAATAAACGTTCTAGATACAGGTAGTGATGTAAGCTCATATCTTGAAGGTAAAACTCAACAAGCATTAAACCAAGAGAAAAAAGACCAAGAATCATACTTTAATACATTAGAAATGTTATCTGAAGCATACATTGTTACTTTTGTATTAGCACCCATATTCATTATGGTGCTTCAACTTGTTTCTGCAATGACAGGTGATTTTAACCGCCCGTTAACACAAATGGTTCCATATATGCATGTTCCCGCAGGTGGACTTATAATATCATTAGTCATTTATATTTTAGGTAGTCAATATACCAACACAAACAAAATACCTAAACCATTATTGCTATATCAAGTCTCAAACAATATAGAACATAAAAATGAAAAATCATGGTTAGATTATCTAGATGAAATACAAAAATATTCATCCCTATCATTATTAATAACATTACCTGTTTTATTCATTTATTTATCTATAATGATTCAAACAAATGTAATACCTTTAACAGCAGAAGAATGGAATGAAATACCACTCCAAGCAACAATATATGGTTATTATATTCCACTACTAATCGTTTTAGCTCCATGGACATTATTATACGAAAGAGAAAAAAGAAGAAGAAAAAGAATTGAAACTCAACTACCTCAAATGTTAAACAATATTCAAGAATCAAACAAAAGAGGACTAAATATAAACGAAGCTATTAGTACAGCAGCACAATCAGGAACCGGTAATTTCTATGAGGAATTAAGAAAATCACTACGTAAAAGTGAAATATTTGGAAATCTAAACTATGCCCTCGTAGAATTTGCAAATAAGCTTGAAACACCAAAAATATCTCAAGCTGTTGACTTAATAGCTAGAGCAAATAGTGTATCTGGAGATGTATCAACTGTAATGAAAATTATCGCAGATGACTTTACAGCATTATATGAATTAAAACAACAAAGAGAAACAAAAGCAAAAGCATACGTTGCAATAATATTCGTATCAATAATGATATGTACGCTTGTATTACTAGCTATAGACGTTGTATTCTTTGGTTTTGTTGCTGAACAAGCTACAGGGAATGGTGATATGGAAGAACAAGATACGCCGGAAATAAGTAGTTTTGATTCTTTGCCAACAGGATTCTTTAATAGAGTTTTATTACATACCGTTATGATGCTTTCTCTTGTTTCTGGTATAGTTAGTGGAATAATGGAAAATAATAATCCAAAAAATGGATTTAAATATGTTATTATATTAACTACAGTTACAATATTCGCATTTACAATCCTTGAAGTACTATTCTAAACTAATTTATATAAAAAATCAAACAATGATTAATAATTTAGGGTATGGGGTACCTTTATATAATGCGCATGTTTAAGAAAGCACAAGAAAAAACGGACGCAGTATCGCCAGTAATCGGAGTAATTCTTTTAGTAGCTGTAACAGTTGCACTCGTAGCTCTCGCAACAGTTATTGTCTTCGACATCGGTTCCGATGTTTCAGACACAGCAGACGCAACAGTACAAGTTGAACAATCTGATGATGAAGTTGTAGCAACAGTTATTCGTAACGAAAATGTAGCATCATTTGAATTGCAAGACAGTAGTGAAGATGAAAATAGTATGGAGGGTGACTTAGAAGATGTTGGTGACTCAGCAACTATTGAGGTAGGCGACAATGCAGGTAGTGTCTCTGTTGTAGCGTCACTCGAAGATGGTAGTGACGAAGTTCTCACATCGACAGACTACACAGTTTCAGAAGACTAATTGAATAGTTTTTAAAATAATTTTTATTTTATTTATTAATATTAATTAAATAAATTTATATTTGAAGTATTATTGTGTATGAGATAAACCATGCAAGTATAGTCATAATTCCAATATAAATATTATTTTTACGGGTTCCTTTTGATAAATCTAGAATATTAAATAAAAATAGTTGTATTATTATAGCTCCAATAGCAGGAATTAATGTTATAAGTTCTGTTGGTTGATAATACATATTTGAAGTATAAGCTGCTATAAATCCCGAAATCAAAATAATTATTAATACTTTAAGACTTCGAATAGCATTTTGTTTTTCATCTGTCATATTTATATTAAATAGATATAGATATATGATTATTTCGCTATTTTACCGTAAAACTCAAGAGGTTTGAAGTATTTTATACTAATATGCCTAATACATTTGTTACAATTATAAAGAGACCTATTAAATGGTTAATCTGGTTATTATTACTTCCTGTAAAGTTTATTATTTCATTAGTTGGTAGTGTTATAAGCATAATTATTTCTATAATTTTATTTATATTTTTACTATTTCTTATCGGAATGGTTCTAGGTATTGTTCCTGTACCAGAATTTTTACAACCATGGTTTTAGATAAATAATTATATGTTTAGACTTATATTGTATTATATATGGGTAGTTGGTATGGATATAATATAATTAAGAATGGTGAAATAATTGATACGGAAACAGATTTTGGTACGGGTGTTATAACAACGCCAAAAAAATCTTTAGTTGAAGGTATAGATTTTGATGAAGCATTTTTGTATTATGTAAATGATACATCGGATACTGGTGAGATGATACATTTACCATCTCGTGATTCATATAAATTTAAAATATATAATGGTAAGCCATATTATAGAAATGTAGAAAATCCTGAAGAAGAAAAGTCTATTTTTGATAAATATGATTATGATTTAACGTTATGTGGTAATTATATAGATTATTAGTTTTCTGTGGCTATAGTGTATGTTTCGTTATGTCCTTGTTCATATACGTATACACCATCAATTTCTCTAATTTTATTTAATATTTGAGGTACATCTTCATTTTCGATATTTTTTACATTAAAATCAAGTGTTCCAATTGGTATTGTATTACGCATATTTTACTTTTTAAACTATTACCTTATATATTTATTTAATTTGGATATTTTATTATTTTGTCTACGTGAAATATATGATTATTTTTTCTCATTTCGACATAATTTTCAAAAGCATATGTTATTTCATCTATTCCTCTTGGATGTTGAAAAGCAAATTCTCCCGGTTCATTTTCTTTTGTTTTTCTTGCTGATACAGTATGTGTTTGTGCGCATTTTTTGTTATGTGTATGTATTTCTGCATTTGTTGATTCACAAATTCTAATTTGATAATTATAATTTTTCATATTTTTACGTTTATACGGACGCGTTAATAATATTGTTATAATTCATTAAATGGCTGTCTAACATAAAATGAAATATATTCTGAGTTTGTAGATTCAGTATATCCTATATATTCAGGTTTATGTTCTAGATATTTTGTGTAATTATTAATAGATATTGTTTCAGCTTCAAACATATATTCATTATTTACTTTAACCATGTTATTCATGGTATTTTGCATTAATGGTTCTAACATTTCAGAAAATTCTTTTGGTTTTTCATTTTGTTTTTTATAATCATCTATACGATAGAATATTCTATATGTATCTTGTTTTTCTTTACCAGATTTATTTATATATTCTTCTAGAGAATTTACATTTTTAAAATATTTGTGTGGTTTTGATGTAACAACATGTCCTCTAAGACAAGATAATTTGCATTCTGCAAAATCATCGTATAGACATTCTATTTCTACGATTTGGTCTTCAGTAATATTTTTTTCAAATTTTTGTAATTCTTTTTTAACATAATTTGTTACTTTTTTTGTTATTTCTTTTGTTGGTTCTCTTTCTAGTTTGATGTATGACATTGAACTGTATTTATAATCTTCTTTTGTATAAAATGGATAATTTTCAACAAAATTAATTTTATCTTTATTTATGTTTTTATTTACATGAATACGGTCAATAATACCTTTATATATAGTTATATTGTTTCGTAGTTGTTGAATTTTTTTGTTTAATATATCATATATATCATCGGATTCTGTTATTTTATATTTTTTTCTTTGCGTAGATTTATTATTTTTTATTGATGATGTATTCCAATGACCAGTTAATTCAATTTCTTCTATATTATTTTTTTCATCAGAAATAATTTTTGAAAAAGAAATTGAACAAAGTTGTTCTATATTATATAATTCTTCTTGTTCAATTAAATATTGACAAATATCGTCGTATTTATTCATTATTTATTTGTTGTTTATTCATTGTATTAAATATTTTGATTTATTTATATAGTAATTAAAATAATTCCTATTATAAACATTGTTCCAGATATTGTTCTTTTCCATAATGGTGCGTCTGAATTAATTTTATTACCAAACAATTTTGCTTCAATGTATACAAATAAAATAACAAATATTGAATATGAAGATACAATAGGAACCACTAGTGAGAGATTATCGAGACTAAATGCTATTATGGTTAAGAACATACCTATTGATGAAAATAAAGATGCAATTATAAACAAGTACATTTTTTTATCAATTATATCAGAATATATTTTTATTGTTTGCGTTCTACTTTTTGGATGTAAACTAAGTAATATACTTAATGTTACAAAACTTGCTATTCGAACCCAAAAATAAGCATATATAAAATCAACAAACTCTAGTGATATTTTAATAAGAATATCATCTAATGACCAAAGTATTAAAGCAATACCAATTGGTATTAATGACGTTTTAATGTTATCTAGTACGGTTATAATATTTTTTTCGATAGATAGCAGTAATAATGCAAGAATGACAAATGTGACACCTATATATGATTCTGTGGATGCGGTTTCATTTAATAGTATAATTGCCATTACGGATGTTATAACAGCTTCTAAACTACATAGTTGGCTTATTCTTTCAGCATCATCTTTTTCGAGAGCATAAAAATAAATTATGAGAGTCACACCATAAATAATTCCAGCTAATATAAGATATATTGTTGCTTGATGATGTTGTATAATTTCAATTTGAAATACAATTACAAGAAATATTCCAAATACTACGTTTATAAATGTTTCAAATAATGAAAAATTATATGCAGGAATATTTGTTTGCGTAAACACTCTCTTTTTTAATGTAATACTTATGGCATAAAATATAGCTGAGGATAAAGCAATAAATACAAATAAATTCATTATATTATATTTTAATTAAATACTCATATAATTTTGTCGTTAATTAATTTAAAACCTTCCAAAAGGATAATCAATTAAAACAATCTCATTTTTATAATATCCGAAGTTTCCAGAACTTACATCTGTTACAGGAATATTTGCATGTTTTAATTTAGGAACGACCGTTCTTTTTGCTTCTTCTATTGATATGTTTGTTTGTGCTTCTTCCATTACAAGATATTTATAATTATCTAAATCTGATGCATCTATAATTATAGGGCAGAAATATTTTTTATATTTTTTATCTTTAATGTTTAACCACGTTCTAATTTCATTTTTATTTTGTCTTAAATGAAGTTGTTTATTGTCTTTCGCAATTTTTAAAATTTTACCTTTGTATTGTCCTACTTCAATTCTAAATGCAAATCTGTCTAGTCCACAACCAACAGGTGTTAATCCATTAGGAGATATACTTTTTCCAAAGTTTGTATCCATAATAGAATCTGTTAATAAATCAGATATATACATAATATAATATATATGTTATTGCGTTAATAATTATATGGTTTAAGCATTTTACTATTTTTAAAATAAAATTACTATATATTAATAATAATTATACTATTTTTAAATAGTATTTTAAATTTAATTGTTGTAATGCTTTATCGATTTTTCTACCCAATCCGTATCTTTAAACATATAATCTTCTTTTTCACCTCCAAAAAGATTAGATAATGCATCGTAAATGCTATTATATTCTTCTGATTCACATACTTCAAATGGATGAATGGGACACCATTTTTTATTTGGATTAATAATATCAATACTAATAAGTAAACCTTCATCATAATTTTTAGCTAATTCAGATTCTTGATTTGTTTCTGTTTTTTCAATATTTGTCACGTTATAAAAATGAGACATATCAAATTGATATACTTCATTTTCAATATTTTCTGTTGAATTTTTAACTAAAATATCAAAATACGTTTTTGGAGAGTGATATTGAATATAATCAATAACATTGTCATTATTATCTAATGCTACATAAATGCATTAAGATAATAATCTAGACCTTCTAGTGGATTTAAAACATCTTTTTCGTAGTTCATACCGATTATTATTCAATTATGTATTTAAATTTTCTTATTTCATTTTACTAATTATTTACAGAAATACTTTTACATAATAAATGTAGATATATACATGATGGAAAACCATCTATGAAAATATGTCCACATTGTAATTTGTACATAATAGAAAAAGAAGTTAATTCTATTTCAGATAAGTTTCTTGAATATCAGCATATAAAATTTGATAATGATTTAATATATCCAAAGTGTATGGAAAGTAATAATGAAAGATATAAATTAGAATATACAACTCATATTCCAAATAATTCATATAAATTTAATCCATTAAATTCAATTGAAAACACAATACAAATTATGAGCGGTACGCATACAAGAACAATATAAACTATTAAAAGATTTAATTATTGTGGAGGGATATATAGGTTTGTATCTCGATTTATTTTTCTTGATTTGGTGGGACCATTATATTCCAAACCCTTGGATTCATGATACAATATTCATCATTTTGTAATTGATTTAATGTTCCTTCAACAATAGCAATTGGAACTTCTTCTGTAATTCGTTCAACAATATCTCGGACAGAACATTGCCAACATGTTGTATTGTCAATAACCCATGAATTATTTTGTTTTATAATTACAGCATATATTTTATTTCCTTCACGGAGTTTAGAATCATATGTATGAGACTGACAACTACAATGTAGATGATTTGATGTATTTCCATTTTTTGAATTCGATTCATTCAATTTTATTTTTGTTCTTTTTTCTGTTAATTCTTTTAAAACTTCATTTTTATAAGATTTTTGTGTCATATATATTTTAGTATTTGTATTATATGAGGTACTTATAAATAAAGTTGGCGTCTTTCAAAAAATATATGTTAATATTATAACAATTTTAAATTATACGTTATTATATCTTAATTGTACAGAAAAACAAATATAACATTATTTTAAAATCCAAATCACATCATAAGTATTAATACAACTGAAATAATATATTCTACTATGTCCAACGAATATTTCGATTCGAAACCGGAAGTTATCGAAAGATTGGGTAATATGTATCTTGTTAAAATTAATAATGAATTGAAACAAGTTCCTGCAACATACAAAAATAAATTGTTGTATGATGAAGAATTATATGAATTACTTCATCCAGATGCAAATAATGAAAGAATCATCTTGACTGATACAGAACAGGATGAAGATTTTATTGCTATTGCTCCAACAAATAATGACAGTGTATATCAAATTTGGATTGATGATTACCCATATCCAGTTATGAATACACCAAGTAAATCAGAAAATGTTCTTCGCGGCGTAAGTGAAGCATTAAACTCTCCCTCAGATTATTCTAGACTTAAATATATTTATAAAGAAATTAGGAAGAATCAAGTTCGCCGTCCTGTTATTAGAAAAGCTGAATCTATTTTCCCTAGAAGTGAAATTATTCCAAAAGATGAAGGGTGGTCTATTATGGGACTATTCTTGTTGACATGGGATGCTCGCGTATTCTTAGATACAGGTAAAGTTGAAAAGCAAACATCGTATCGCGTAAGAGGTTCGGGTGTTTCAGAAACAGAGAAAGCAAGAGAGTTCTTGCAATTAAGTGTTGATGAAGAAACTATTAACCATTATAAAGACACACCATTAAAAGTGTATTATCCTTTGGATACATCTATAGACGTAACAGATTCTGAATCGGAACAATCTATGTGTCCAACATGTAATTCTGAACAAAAAGTTTATAAATATGATGAGATTAAAGAACATAACAATGTGGTTCATGTATGTTCTAATTGTGATACTGGATGGGAAGAATTCAAATTAACTGAACGAGAAATTGAATTTATCTCTAAAGCACAATGGTTACTAAATCATAGAGAATATCTTGAAGATGATGCTTTCTGGTCTGTTATTGAATCATTCGTATGGCATATGGATTAATTTAAATAATACAAAATCAAAACACCTAAGTTATAGTAGTTATAATAACTAAATGCCTAATAGGTGAATAAAATATGAGCGTACAACAAGAAAAGTCTGAAATTAAAACAGACCTTGAAACCGATATTCAGCCAACGGTTGAAGCAGAACCGGAAGCTGTTGTATTGAACAGCGGAGAAATGACAAGTATTGCTTCAGAGGGTGCAGAATCAGTACAGATTAAGGACTTTACGGCCCCTCGTTCTAATATCAATCACTGTCATGGACCTGATAAGCACGACGTTCGTAAATCGTTTGGCGTTCGTGATGAATTTATTGAAGCACACTTTACCACGTATGGTATTGCACCAAATGACCATGCTGCACTTTGGCTTATGTCTTATAAAAAGAATGAGTTTATTTCAGCAGATGAACGTATCTTTAAAGACGCACCAGATACGGATTCATCTAAGTGGTCGAGTATTGAATCTACGAAGCAAAGTGCTCCAATTGCACCGGAAACGCAACGCGAACTTAAGCAGTAAATTCAATACTAGTTCTGATATTTTTTAATAGTTTAATTAGATAGAAATATCTTTGATATTAGTTAATAATTTATAGTTTGAAAATAATATATAAATATATAGACATGAGTATTAAAAAAATAAGTATAATTATAACAATAATTCTTTTAGTTATTTTAGGTGGCGTAGTTCTTTTTATGAGCGGAGATGAATCAGACCAAATAGATGAACAGCCTGAACCTTTTGATACATCTGAGTCAATTTTATCAGATACACCACCCGGCATAACAGAAGATGATACGCAAAATTTAGAAATTAATGAAACACAACTTGTAGATAGCCATGTTGATATTATAAATTCAAATTCAGCATCAATATCTCTTCAAGAAAATGACGTTTCATATGAAATACAAAAAGATGACAATAGTATATACGTAGAAAGAGAAAGTCCCGACGAATATTCAGAGCGATTCTATAATTATGAATATACAATAAATAATCTTAACAATAAATTTTCTGCTACAAATCAATCTATTGATGAAAATGATTATACGAAAGAATCATATTTAAAATCCTTATTTAAATATTTAGACGTAGATACATTTTATGATAACGACGATGAAAATATAGAAATTATACTAACAGATGATGAAAATATTAATGAAACTCAAATTCCAAATATATACGGATTTGAAAGTATAAATTATGTATCTGTAACTTTAGACATAACACTTGACGGGTTAATTCAAGAATATGACGTAGAGATAATAGGAACATCAAATGGTATTAGAACTGTTGAAGAAGAAAATTACAGTATATCTAATATTAATGATGTTACCGTTTCAACACCATCTTGGATTTCAAATGCTGAAAATTCAATTTCTGTAATAGATGGATTATATAATAGGTTAGATGGTGAAATACTTCTTGAACATAAAGGTCTCTCAACAATACCAGCAGGTCAGATAATTGAAATTGTAAATATGGATACTAATGAAAATTATTCTGTTGAAGTACCTGAGGATTTTGAAGAAGGAGATAGTCTCGGATTAGGATACACGGGAACAGATTGGGATATTACTATAAATGACATTCCTGAAAACAGTGAAAGTATTGACTCAAATAGAATAAAATTAACGGCTGATAATGGACAGCAAGATTATTTCGATATTATTGTTCGTTCTTAAACGAAACATTTTTTAATACAGAATACGAAATTTTTTTATGAAACATATTAAAGACCCAATATATGGATATATTGATATACCTGAAGAAGAATTATCTATAATCAATACTCCTGAATTTCAACGTTTAAGAAGAATTAAACAATTGGGTCTTTCATCTACTGTTTATCCTTCTGCAACCCATACTAGATTTTCACATTCTCTAGGTGTTATGTATTTAGCAGGAGAATTGGCTAAATCTGTGGATGTATCAGAAGAATTAATTAGAGCAAATCAAATTGCAGGTTTATTACATGATATTGGTCATTTACCTTTTTCACATACTCTTGAACATTTACTTGAAGAAAGAGCAGGTTTAACACATGAGGATATTTCTTGTAATTACATTGACGAATTAGAAAATAATCCTAATGTTACATTTCCTGTTGATACAAATAAAGTTAAATTATTAATACAAGGTAATCAAAATATACTAAATACCGTTTCAAATGATATTGATGCAGATAGATTAGATTATTTGTTGCGCGACTCATATCATACGGGTATCAATTTTGGTCAAATTGAATCTGATACATTAATGAAATTTGCTTTGTTAATTGATGGTGTACTCGGATTCGACCACAAATCACTAAAATCTGTTGAAAGATTATTAGATGCTAGAATGCAAATGAATTATTCTGTATATTCTCATAACGCTGTATCAATTACAGAAACAATGTTAACGAGAGCCGTAGAATTATATTTAGATAATACAAATGTAAATATTTTAGATTTAATTGGTAAAGATGATACCGAATTATCTCATGAATTAAAAAATACACATGTTACATCTGCAAATAAATTATTTACAGACATTCAAAATAGAAAATTGTATAAAACAAGTTATTTAGCACCATTACAGAATATTACATATAAAGATATTAAACAAATATCAAATTTTTTTACTCCTGTTCATGAACATGAAATACAAATTGCTGAAATTGCTGATATAAGTAGAGAATATGTGTTAATTGATTCACCTAATTATTATGGGGAAGAAAAATTTGATATTCCAATTAGAACTCCTTTAGGTGAAATAAAGTCACTAGAAGATATTTCTCCAAAACCAAATGCTCTTAGAGAAAGTTCAAAAATACATGAAAATTTACATATTTTTGCACCAAGCAAATATAAAAATAAAGTATATAATGCCACTTTAGAATATATAGAAACTATTGATGAATTTGATTACAAAATGATTTCAAATAAAGAATAATATTATAAGCGTTAATTACTATTATTCTATTGTATGGCAAACATTTTAATGTCTGATAAATTTAAATATTCAAACATAGACTGTGTAATAATTTGTGATGCAAGTATTTTAAAGAATAATATTGCTGGTTTAGGATGGGAAATAATAGATTATAAAACAAAAATAAGAATGGCAGAAGGAAGAGGTGTGACAAAATCTCATATTTCAACAGTCGAAGCCGAATTATTAGCAATATATACAGCATTAAAAGAAGTTAAAAAAATGAATTATTCTAATATTTTAGTTAAAACAGATTATGACGGCATTATCAATAAATTTCATAATAATATACATTTAAAAAATAAACTAAACTATTTTAATTCTTGGGGTATTGAAACTGTAGATAGAGAAACCATAACAAGAGCACATAATTTATGTTCTTCAATTGATTTAAGTTTTAATTTCATCCCTACTATAAAACCGATTAGTATTTAATTATTAAAAATAAATATTTTAATGTGAGTAAAAACACAGCTAAATTTAAGATTAATAATAAAACATATCCGATAACTCAGCAAGTATATCAGTGCGTTCAAGATTACTTCCACAATAAAGATTATGTAACATCCGTTAATTGTCAACCACCATATATCACATATAAAGTATGTGTGGATAATGAAGAAAAATGTATAAAAAGACAATTAAATGTTATACTCACAAATAGTGAGATTGGCAATTATGTATTAGAAAATACATCTATTCAACCTATATAATTAATTAACAATAATTTGGTCTTTAACAGCTGTTACATTATCAACAGATATCATGTGTCTACCATAATCATCCACAGGATATTTTGACCTATGACGTTTTTGCTGTGCTGTGTCTCCTTCAGGGCTTACGAGAAGATTTCTTAATTCTCCAGACTGAAAATCTATCGTTACATTGTACAATTCACCAATAACAGAACCATTCGTGTCTACAACTGGTTTATTAGATAATTTTTTAGCATATATTTCCATATCTATATAATAATTAATATATTACATAAAACTTAGGGTCTTTTAAAAAGAAGAACATTATTTTTGTTATATAAATATACATTTTCATTTGTCATTCCTATGGACCTAATTAATGAATTTGGAATATATACACGAATATCATCACCCAATAACGTAACTTTTTTCGAATATTCTGAGTTCGAAGGTTTAATTGCTAATGAAATTTTATTATCTACAATGACAAAATCAATTTCTAACGCTGTATCATTATTCCAATTTAACTTGTTTTTTGTTCGTTTGATAAATATATATCGAAATGTTCTTGATATTTTGGTTTTTCTACCGATTTTGAGATAGATTGTTTAACTGGTTTTATACAATCTTCCTTAACGAAATCCCAATTCAAAGAATTAAACGACCGTAATTTATTTTTTGTTCTAATAGAAAAAATAGTATTTCCGCGTTCTTCTTTAGCAGACCAATTTATCAATAAATTATCTTTAATTAAACTATTTCCTATTGAACTTGGAATTCTAATTGTATTATTTGATGTAATTTTCCTAGAGATAATTTCGTTTGAGAATGAAATAATATAATTAATAATACCAAACTTTTCTTTTGTTGTGACCGTTATTCCAAGATTTGAAACATTATTTACATTATATTTTGTAATAAATTTATTTGGTATTGTAATTCGATAATTATTATTAAAATTTTGAACTTTATATTTTTTGTTTAATTTGATAATCTAGTTAGTCATTATCACAATTTATTTCTCAAGAAATATAATATTGACGATTATACATCTGTATATCCTTGTTCAGAACCAATTCCCATATCTTCCATACCAACTAATTCAAGAGAATTGTTTGTTACTTTATAAACTACTTTATATGGTCCAGATAATTGAAGTTTCTTTGCAGCTTCAATATTAAACTTTTCTAGGTCTTCAATTACTTTTTGTCTTTCAGATGGGTCACCCATACGAACAACAAATGATACATATTTATCTTTTTCACTATTACCTACTTCAAATTCCGCAGATGAAACTGTCGTTAAATTATCAGATTCATTATCGTCAGCTAAAAGATTTGAAGAATTATCTATTACTGAATTATTTGAATCAGAATCTACAGTTGAATTGTTATGTGATTCTAAATCTTCTTTTACTATTTGTATATTTTTTTGCCTAATCGCATTTGCAACTTTTGATGGAACAGAATCAAATTGACAATCATCTGTTAAAGTAATTGTATTATCATCTACCCAATCAAAATTATATGGACCTTCAGGTGCTAATGCTGTTACTCTAATATCACTTACTAATACATCTTTTGCATCCATGTAATATATATACTGTAAAATATTATTAATTTATCGTTAATTATATTACTAACTTTTTAACGACAATTAAAAATAAAATTGATACAGCTATAGTAAATATTGTTGCTAATAATCCTAATATAACATATGTATAATAAAATAGTATTAAGAATAATAATAAAAATATTATTGATTTAACAAACCTGCTCGTAATAAATGAACCAATCAATATCAATAAACCACCTGTTGAACTTTTGTTATTATTTTTTGTTTCTTTTTTTAGTTCATATTGTTTATTAGATTTCATTTTTTTATTTTTTGAAACTGTTGATTTATGGACTTCATTTAAATTATTTTTTATTAATTCATCTGCATTTTCTGGTGATTTAATAGATGAAACATCCATAATAGAACGCTTATCCGTAAAAGAAAACCCTTTTACTTTGTTTTCACCAAATTCTTCTACATATTTACTGTGTCCCATTTCATCATACTTTTCTCTTTTTTCTTCATCCAATAATGTTTCTTTTGCAAAATTTAAAGTAGTAAATTGTTCTGGTGTAGCTGCTATTTCTTCATCTGCTACGTCAGGATGAAATTTTTTAATCATTGATTTTGTTCTAGATTTAATTTCATTCTTATCTGCTGATGTTGGTAAACCAAATAAATCATAAAAATCTTTGTATTCTTTTTTAAAATTCATTATTAATACAATATGTTTGTCAGTACTTAATATTTTTCTAAGATTAAATAATATAGTATTATTTACATAAAAGACCAATTAATTTTTATGAATGTAATAAATATATAATTATATGAGCCGTATAAATCGTGATGTTCGTCGCTTTAAGAAAATAGGTGAAGAACATCGTATGGATTTAAAAGAATTCATCAAAAAAGGAAAACTTGGTAAAAATATTAATGTTCCAATTAAAATTATTGAATTGCCTGAATTTGTCTATGATAAAAGACAAATGGGTGGTATTGGACAAGGAGATGCAGAACAAGGTGACCCTGTTGATGATGGTGAAAAAAGTGAAAAACCGGGAGAACCGGGAGATGAATCAGAAGAACATGGTTATTATAATATGGACCCAGAAGAGTTCTCTAAAGAGTTAGACGATGAACTAGGTTTAAATTTTGAAGAAAAAGGCCAAAAGGTTATGGAAGTAACGGAGGGAGATTTTAATGATACAAGAAGAGCGGGTCCAAATAGTACATTAGATGTTGAACACTTTTTTAAACAAGCTTTGAAGCGTCATGCAGCTATGTATGTAGATATAGAATATATCAAAGAATTATTACGAGTTAAAGGATATGGCACAGAAAAAGTTTGGAAATGGACAACAGAAAATAATATTAAAATATCTAAATCAAAAATAAACGATTTATCAAAAAACATTGATAACCCTACGAAATATGAATCAATAGATGATATAGATAAAAAATTACGAAAAGTCCCTCCAAAATCATCATACAAAAATATGCAATTTAGAAGTGAAGATGAACGATACCGTTCACCAGAAGTTATTAAAAAACCACATAACAATGCTGTCGTGATTAATATTAGAGATGTTAGTGGTAGTATGAGAGAAACAAAAAGAGAACTTGTAGAACGAATTATGACTCCACTTGATTGGTATTTACAAGGTAAATATGACAATGTTGAATTTGTATATATTGCACATGATTCTAAAGCATGGAAAGTAAATAGAGAAGAATTCTTTGGAATAAAATCTGGTGGTGGAACAAAAATATCAAGTTCATATGAATTATTACAAGAAGAGATATTAGATGACTATCCATGGGAATCATGGAATAGATTCATTTTTGCGGCTGGAGATGGTGAAAATGTGAAATCAGATACAAGACATAAATTAGTTCCATTAATGAAACAGATAAATGCGACAAGGCAAGCATATATACAAGTTGAACCAAACAAAAATTCACGTTTAAGACATGCTATTGTTGGTGACGAATTAGAACGTGCGTTTAAAGATGATGATGAATATCGCGTTACGCGTGTAAATGATAAAGATGATATATTAGATTCAATTGCTGAAATTTTAGATACAACAGGTGATTAAAATATGACTTCAAAAAAAGATATTGACCAAAAGACAATACAAGAATTAAGAAAAGCTACAAAAGAATTACATGAATTAGCCCATGAATTAGGATTAAGCCCACCGAAAGTTAATTATTGGTTAGTAGACCATGATGAAATAAATAAATTAGCTGCATATCAAGGCTTTCCTGAACGATATCCACATTGGAGGTGGGGTATGGCTTATTCTAAAAGAACAAAGCAAGATACACACCTCGGTGGAAAAATATTTGAATTAGTTAACCATGATACGCCTGCAAACGCATTTAATCAAATATCTAATAGTATTGATGACCATAAAGGCGTTATAGCACATGTTGAAGCACATGCTGATTTCTTTGAAAATAATTATTACTTTGAAAATAAACCACAAGCTACAGATATGATGAAAAATCATGCGAATAAAATAAAATCTTACTATGAAAATCCAGATATAGACAATGAAGAAATAGAAGCATGGATTGATGCTATTTGGTGTATACAATCAACCATAGACCCACTTAATGGATTAAAATATGTATCTGAAAAAGTAGACGTAGAAGAACAAAGTCTTAAAAATGTTGTAGAATCATTAGATGTTTCAGATGAAATCAAAAGACATATTACATCAGGTTTAGAAGATGAAGATAAAAAATCAAAAACACAAAAAATAGAATCAGATGTTCTTAAATATTTATTAAAATACGGGAAACAATTTAATGAAGAAATAAAGAAAGCTGAAGAATATGAAACGTGGCAAAGAGAAATACTAGATATAATTCGAAAAGAATCATATTATTTCTCTGCTCAACAAATGACAAAAATAATGAATGAAGGTTGGGCCTGCGTAGAACCATCAACAAGAGTAATTACAAGTGAAGGTATAATTCCTATGAAAGAAGTTATTGATACAATGCCTTCTGTTTCAGATGGAGAAAAAACACAAAAGATATATGATAAAAATATTTTTGAGAATCATGATACTATCACAATTCGAACTAATAAGGGGTATGAATTAACGGGTTCAGATAATCATAGAATTATGAATGATGAAAATGAATGGGTTGAACTACGTAATTTGTCATCAGGAGATAATGTTAAAATATCAGGTGGTAATAATATATGGTCTGATAAATATGTTGAATTAGATTGGAATAAACCATCTGATTATATTACGGTACATGATGTTGCAAATGAAGCAGGGTTAAATGTTTCAACTTATTATGAATATAAAAACAATGGATATATTAGTGACGAATCTAAAAATAAAATAAAAAATGCAAGTAATAAATTAGATTATGATAAAAGCCGTAATAAACGCACAAATATAAAAAATATAAATACGCCAAAAATAGTTAATGAAAAATTTGCAGAATTCTTAGGTATGTTAATTGCAGATGGTCATATAAGTAAAAAGAATCGTGAAGTAGGATTTACTTATGCACATAAAAAAATGGTTGAACGATTCTCAAATCTATCAAAAGAATTATTTGGTATATCTGCAAAGATTAAGCAAGATAAACCCAACAGGTGGAGAGCTAAAGTATATTCTGTAGATTTAATTGATTTCCTTACAAATGAAATAGGATTAACATATGGAAAAAGCTCTGGAGATAAATCTATACCTGAAGTTATATTCCGTTCACCAAAAGATGTTGTATCATCTTTTGTTTCAGCTTTAATATCTTGTGATGGATATTGTGGATATAACGAAGGTATTATTCATACTACCAAATCCAAAGAACAATCAAAACAATTACAAACAATTTTACTTAATTATGATATTATTTGTTCACGTAAAAAAGTTAAATCAGATGGATGTTGGAGAATACATATTACTGGATTATCTTCAAAAAAATTCAACGAAGAAATAGATATAATAGACGAAAACAAAAAAGAAAAATTGTTAGGTTATGTTAATGATAGAGAATACTTTAAAGAAGAAAAATATATTGATGAAATTGTTACGGTAGAAAAAGGTATAGGTGATGTATATGATATTTCTGTACGCAACACGCACAGGTATGAAGCAGCAGGTTTCTTAAATCATAATTCAAAATGGGAATCAACCATGATGAGTAGTGAAGCATATGCAGGAGAAAATGAAATAATAAATTATGCAGATAAACAATCTAAAGTATTAAATTCACCGGGATTTAATCCATATAAAATTGGAAATGAATTATGGACATACATTGAAAATAAAATAAATAGAAGAGAGGTAATAGATAAATTATTAAGAGTTAAAGGTATAAATTGGAGAAACTTTCATGATAAAATAAACTTTAAAAAAGTTAATGAAATATTACAATCAAACATAAACGAATCTATCATATATGAAAGAAATTATTCATTACTAAGAAAACAGAATAAAGGATTCCTTAGAAATATAACAAAAGAAGAACTAAAAGAGGAATCAAGATATATGTTTGACAAAGATAAATATAATTCAATTAAAGATGCTCTTAAAGATGTAGATTATGAAAAAGGATGGAAAAAAATGAGAGAAATACGTGAAACACATAATGATATTACCTTTATTGATTCATTCTTAACAACAGAATTTATTAAAGATAATAAATATTTTGCATATGAATATAATCCAAAAGCAGGTCAAATGCAAGTATCAGGAACAGATTTAGATTCTGTTAAGAAAAAGATATTATTACAAATAACAAATGGTGGTCGTCCAACAATTGTTGCTGCTGACAATAATTATAACAATGCAGGTGAGTTATTACTTAAACATAAATATAATGGTATATCACTAAATATATCTAAAGCTAAAAAAGTTATGAAGCGTATATTTAAATTATGGGGTAGACCTGTACACTTAAAAACTATTGAGAAAGATGAAAATGGGGAAGAAAATGGATTAATGATTTCTTATGATGGAACGACAATACAGGAAAAAAACATTAAAATAATAAAAGATATAAAAGCAGATAAAATTGATTATGATACAAAACCAGATGAATGGTTGTAATTAATCAAATATTAATGATTTAATTATTTTAAAATTACAGGTAAAAGAAACCAATAAATAACCCAACAATAAATGAACCTATAATTCCACTTGACATATATAATTCTGTTGTTTCAACATTTTCAGGAAATCGTAATGCGAAAATAATTTCATATATTGTATCTCTAATTTTCATAAATAATTCCCAATTTATATCTATAACATTTATATAATCTAAATATGCAAATAAAGCAATTTGAATACCTATGATAAAAGCAAAAACATTAACTAGTTTTTTGGATATAAATCCAATAATTAAACCTATACCAAATGAACCTCCAATTGTTGTTGCTAAAGAATAAATATCAACCATAAATATATTTTTTCATAAGAGTGTATATTTCTTTCTAAACTATACCTATGTTAATAAATATCTTGGAAAAACTTAACTATAAAGAAAATCAATAATAAATATATAATGAGTAAAGAAGATAAACTAAGTCAATTAAGTAAAGAATATAAGGAACAAATGCCAGAAGACCTTAGAGAATCGAAAGATTTTAGATGGTATTTAAGTGAAGTTGTTGAAAATCCTAAAATAGCTCGGTCAGCACATCAAAGAATTGCAGATATGTTTGACTATTATGGTTCAGAATATAATGAAAAATGGGGAGTTATGGAATATAAATTAGCTTCAGAAGACCCATTAAATGACGGAGAAAATATATTTTATGGACGAGAAGTTCATAAATCTATTCATGATTTTGTAAATAAAATAAAATCTGGTGCTCGTGGACTTGGGCCTGAAAAAAGAATTAAATTACTTCTTGGCCCCGTAGGAAGTGGTAAATCCGCATTTGATAAAACAGTTAGAAGATACTTTGAAGATTACACTTTACAAGAAGAAGGCCGAATGTATACATTCAGATGGACAAATTTATGTGATATTATACCAGACCAAGACCCATCGGATGATGTTGTGCAGAGTCCAATGAATCAAGACCCAATATTATTGTTATCTCAAAAACAACGTGACAGAATATTAGAAGAAATTAATGAAAATCTCACGGAATCATATACTATCAAAAACGAACAGTCATTAGACCCTGCTAGTGAGTTTTATTTTGATAATTTAATGGCCCATTATGAAGATGATTTAGAAAAAGTCTTAGATAATCATGTAGAAATAGTTCGATTAGTTGCTAATGAAAATAAAAGACAATGTATTGAAACATTTGAACCTAAAGATAAAAAGAATCAAGACGAAACAGAATTAACAGGAGATGTTAATTATTCAAAATTAGCACTTTATGGAGAATCAGACCCTCGTGCGTTTGATTATGGTGGTGCATTTTGTAACGCAAATAGAGGTTTATTCTCTGGAGAAGAACTTCTAAAATTACAGAGAGAATTTTTATATGATTTCTTACATGCATCTCAAGAAAAAACAATTAAGCCAAAAAATAATCCACGAATTGATATTGACCAAGTTATTGTTGGTCGAACAAATCTACCTGAATACCAAGATAAAAGAGGAGATGATAAAATGGAAGCATTTATGGATAGAACAGAACGTATTGACTTTCCATATATTTTATCTTTCGAAAATGAAACCGAAATTCATGAAAAACATATTAGAAATGCAGATATTCCAGAAGTACATATAGAACCTCATGTATTAGAGATGACTTCATTGTTTGCTGTATTATCAAGAATCTATGAACCATCAGAGAGAGGCATTACTATATTACAAAAAGCACTTGCTTATGATGGAACAGGAGACGATGATATTGATGTAGACAAACTTCGTGAAGAAGCAAAGTCTCAAGGTAAATTAAAAGAAGGAATGTTTGGTATTTCATCACGAGTTACAAGTGATGAAATTTCTGCAGCAATCATTGATGAAACGTTAAGTTCTGTTGATGATTATGGTGCCACAAATTTATTCCCGTTAACTGTTTTAAGTTATCTCGAAGATAATTTAGAAAATAGAGGTAGTGTTGATGAAGAAAAAATAGATACATATATGCAATATATTGATATAGTTCGTGAAGAATATGAAAGTCGTGCAGTTGAAGATGTAAGAGAAGCATTAGCATATGACCCAGAAGAAATACAAAGTCAAGGTGAAAAATATCTTGACCATGTAATGGCATATATTGATGATGATACAATTGAAGACGAAATTACTGGACATGATTCTGAACCAGATGAAAAATTCTTACGTTCTGTAGAAGAAAAACTAGATATTCCCGAAGATAGAAAAGATGACTTTAGACAAGAAGTATCTAATTGGGTTTCAAGAAGAGCAAGACGTGGAGAATCGTTTGACCCAACAGATAACGAAAGATTACAAAGAGCATTAGAAAAGAAAATTTGGCAAGAAAAGAAACATAACATTAATTTCGGCGCATTAATTAGTAGTGGAGATATTGATGAAGAAGAAGATGCAAATACATGGATTAAAGGACTAATGGATAAAGGATATTCACAAAAAGGAGCAAAACAAGTATTAGAATTCGCAGGTGCGATTGTAGCTAAACAAGAACTAGAATAATAGGTGATACAATATGAGTGATAAAAAAGATGAAATAATAAAACAAGCAAATAATACTTTACAAAACACAACGAATAAACCAATAAATATTGAAGAATTCGTTGAGGAATTAATTGAAAATCCAAATATAGCTAGAAATGCGCACCAGTATTTACTAGATGCTATTGAATATTATGGAACAAGAAAAATATTTGAGCGAGGGGAAGAAAAAGACAGATACATATTTTTTGATGACCCGGAAAATGATGGAGAACATGCGATATTTGGAAATACAACAGTATTAAATGAATTTGTAAAAGACATTCGTGTAATTGTAAATAGTGAAGAAAGAATGCAAAAAATTATTCTATTTGATGGACCAACAGCTACAGGTAAATCTGAATTAAAAAGATGTTTGATAAATGGACTCCATGAATATTCTAAAACAGAAGAAGGTAAAAGATATACATTTGATTGGAATATTTCATCTATGAAATCATCTACAGGAGGATTAACTTATGGAAATAACAATACCGTTGATGAATCAGAATGGTTTAAAAGTCCTATTCAAGGAAATCCTTTATCTGTATTACCATATGAAGTAAGACAAAAAATAAATGAAGATATTGGTACTACAATACCATATGATATTGACTTAGACCCATTTAGTAAAGAAGCTTACGATATATTAAAATCACATTATGAACAACAAGGAACAGATAATTTGTTCACAAAAATTACAAATAAAAATCATTTTAGAATTAGACGCTATACTATAGATGAAACGCAAGGAATTGGGGTATTAAATGTTGAAGATGATGGTTCAATAAAAGAAAGATTAATTGGGTCATGGATGCCTTCTATGTTTCAAGTTTTAGATTCTAGAGGTCGTAAAAACCCACAAGCATTTAGTTATGATGGTGTTTTATCACAAGGAAATAATGGTTTAACAATTATAGAAGATGCAACAAGACATGCGGATATTCTTGTTCATTTATTAAATATTCCTGATGAAGGATATGCAAAAATAGATAAAAAAATTGGATTTGATGTAGATACCGTTCCAATATTTATATCGAATCCAGATTTGATGGAGAAAAAAATAAATAATATAAATAATAAAAGTGGAAATATACCATTACATGAAATACATAGTTATGATTCAATGAAAGCTATAAAACGAAGATTATTTAAGTATAATATAAAATATTTAACAAATCTAACAGATGAATCAAATTTAATTCGCAAAGAACTTACAGGAAACAATAGTGAAAATCATGCAGAAATTAGAGATAGTTTAATTGAGAATAATACAGAACTTGCTCCGCATGTTATTGAATCAATAGCAATGTATAATATCATAACACGATATGTTGAACCCAATATAGATTCTTTAGATTTAATTGATAAAGCTCTTTTATTAGATAGAGGATATACAGAAAAAGAAAATGAAAGATTAAGTATTGATAAATTTGATGATTTTGATGTAAATGAAAAAGATGGAACATTTGGTATTCCTGTAACATATGTTAGAGATATTATTCGGTCATTATTATATGAAAACAATGAAGATGTTTATTTACCAAGTGAAGTATTAAAAGAAATTACAGATAAACTTGTAGATGCACCCATATTTAATTATAAAGAAGTAGAAGAATTTAATAAAAAAGTTGAAATTGTTAAAACATATATTAAAGAACAACAAGAAAAAGATATAATAAACGCAATATTGTATCATAGAAAAGCATCTGAAGAATCTGTTTCAAAATATATTGATAATGTATATGCGTGGGATGAAGATGATAAACAAGAATATGATGAATTATTCTTAAAAGAATTTGAGAAGAAACATTTTGGAACAACAGACACAGATTATGGTGGAAACATACCTGGTGATGAAGTAATAGAATTACGCAAAAGTAAATTAATAAAACCATTAAATAAATATTTATGGAAACAAAGAAATGCAGGATACAAAATTGAGGATATATCTTTAAGTAATGCTCCTGTTATTTCTTCATTAATTGGTTCTTATGATTGGGAAGATGTATTTATTCAACATGAAAATTTAGACCCTAATAACTGGGATAAACCATCGAAGAATACAGAAACAGAAACGATAAAACAAGATTGTATTGATATATTAGTAGATGAATTTGGATATACAAGAAAATCTGCAACAAGAACAAGTGACATTGTATTTAAAAATAATATAACAAAAATTCAAAATGTTAAAGCTCGCGTGGTAAATTAAATTTAAATTTTAAATATATTTTTTAGATAATCAAAAAACAAACAATATCCAACGAAAATAGCAGAAATACTAGCAGCAGCAGACATTGAAATGTGTAGACTATAATTTGATACAATTGATGTAGAAATGCCTATAACAAAAAACATAGGGATTAAAAATAAAACAATATCATAAAAATGTATTTCATATTTGGTATTATTTAAAGAATTATTTTTATTTATGTAACTTTTCTCTGTGTTTTTGTTAGATACTTGTTCAACCATACACACTATAATACGTGCTAAAAACATATAAGTATTATTGTTGTTACTCATAACTTATGAGTTATTTATTTTAATCATCAAGGTATAAAATTTATAAATATTTATATATACATATTATATATAATATAACATGCAAGATAAATATCAATTTCGTTGGAACATTATATTTACCGCAATTATAATAATATACGGTTTATTCGAAGCAATTATATCTATATCAGAAGGAAGAATGATTAGAACGGCTCTGGCAATTGCACTCTCTTTGACAGGACTAGCTTATTTTATAAAAACGGTAAATAATTATAATTAATAAACACGTTTTTGAGAAATTTATCTATTATTTCAAGTGAAAAAAACATAGGAGATGTGTTTAATTCTTCTTCTAGGTATATTATAAAATTTTATTTATATAATTGAGTGGAAATGAAAATGTTTAAGTCAGAGAGTATATTATTCTATCATATGAGTAATCCAGTTCCAGTGTATGTTGTTGACCTTCATTCAAGTAATGAATCACATATTGTTGTTGGTGTTAATATTAAAACTTTGTGTGGAAAAAAAGATGTAAAATCAGCTATTCAAATTCCAGACGATATTGACCCTAAAGATTATATTTTACAAGAAGGTATTCCAAGAAGTATTTGTGATGATTGTTTAGAACGGTGGAAAGAGATAAAGTATGATATTTTTAGAGAACCTACAGAAAAATGCATTACATGCAAAAATATTACAAGTGGACATATGGCTCGTGAACTAGAACATAGTTCTGTTGGTAAAGGGCCTGTATGTAAAGTATGCTATACAGAGATTTATAATCATGCTTCATCTAATGTTGAAACTCCATATGAAGAAGCTGAACCATACCGTGAGACAAAAGGACCTCGTACATATACATATTCTAAAAATTAGATTATTTTTTGAGCATGTAAATAAACAGAACCCGGACCCATTAATGAATGTGTTGTTTCGCCTTTTATTTTAGAATGTTCAATTGTTCCATCTAATGCAATCAAATGTCTTTCATTAATAGTCGTATGTTGATTTTCACCCAATTCAATTTCTATTATTCCATAATGACCTGAAATAAATAAATCCGTTATATCTTCAAAAATTAATATATTTAATTCATCTGTTTTAAAAAACTTATTTTTATCTAATTTGAAATTAGCCGTATCTTTTGAAGCTAAAAAGGATTCTGATTCGACAAGTAAATTATTACCGTGTGGTTTTATGTTTCTTATTTCACCGGGTCTGTTTGGAGCTATTGTTAATACGCCAGAATTTTTATTAGGTTTTATTTTTGAAATAATATATTTTTCTTTATCTGAAGCTAGTTTTTCAAATAATGATTTTTTGTTGTAATATTCTTTTGTTAAATCATAGGTTTTAGATACAATTGTGTCTGTTTGTATAAATAATTCTTCTGTTGGTTGTATTGAAAATTTCAATAAATCGCTTCTTGTTGATTTATCAATTTTATAATCCATTACATATAGTTATGTCAAACTATAATGAATACTTTTCGCATTTTCAAGTTGTTCGTCTGTTAATTCATCTTTAATCGTTCTAATAGCTCTAATAGTTTCTAATGCTCTCTCATACATCACGATAGCACTACGATTATCTACAACACCTTCTTGTTGATATTGTCGGTTCGCTTCATCAAATGCATAAAAAATTTCTCGTTCAATAAAATCAAGTTCATCTTCTGTCAATTCATTAATTGTATCTTCTGCGTTTGTTGGTATGTCGTAGTTCACGTTATAGTATACATAACCAGCATTACTTAAATATTACTATTTTTGTATTATAAAGACATCTAATTGAAAATTATTTTATTTCTATATCTCCATTTGTTTCCGCACCTAATCGAAGTAAGTTATTCACGCGAGGACTACTCGTTCTTTCAGAACTGTTTACAGGACTTACGTTGAAAAAATCAACATATTTTTTAGCTGTTTCAGAATGACAATCCATTATGTCAGACATTTCTGTGAATTTAAGTTCAAATTGTATATATAATTTTTCAACAACATATTCTTCTTTCCATGGTTCATCTTCCCTTGCATCAATGGATTCAACGGAACACTCACAATCACAAGTTCCAACACAGCAAGAAACAATTTGTTTAAGATTAATATCTTCGTATTTTTTATCTAATTTTTCATAAGTTAATCCTTTTTTTCTATTTTTTCTAATTTGAGAACATAATTTTTTATCATTTATACCTGACATACTATTTATATTATAAATTTTATATGTAATAAATATAAGGGGTAATTTAATTGATATGTTTTTAAAAAATGGGTAAACATTTAAGATACATGATAACAAAATATGATTATGAAATACTTATCCAATTTTGTCAGTGGACACAGAAATAAAAATGAATATGCAGAATTAACAGATGCACATCTTAATAATCACTCTACTAATAAACAAATTTCATTTGTAAATGTTACTAGTCAACAAGACTTAATTAATGCTAAAGAAGCATTGCATGATGGTCAAGTATTAATAATTGATATATCTGTTATAGAAAGTAATGGATTATCATTAGAAATAGTATATGGAGACATTGAGTCTGCTATAGATGTAACAGGTGGAGATATAGTATATAAAGAAAATAATGATATAATTATTGCTACTCCTAGAGATATTGATATTAATAGAAATACAATATAATACCTTTGTTCAAATAGATTTATATTTGTAATAATACATATAATATATTACATGAACAAACCAAAATGGGTTAAAGAATATGAAGATTTTGGATTTTCAGAAAATTGGCTTGATGAAGTTATAGAAAAACATAATAAAGATATATTTGAACAATTAGGTGAAGATGCAAACCCCTTATATTTTCATACTATTGAACCATTAAATCTTGAAAATAGTTCTGATGTACTATCAAATATTACTATTCCGTGTGGATATACGTTATCTGAAGTATTTTTATTTATATTAGATTGTTTGAATTGTGTCGGAAAAAATTCTCCTAATAAAGATTCAGAAATATATGAGTTATACAATCATTTAACTCTTGTTAATAATATATCTTTTTCAGATTTTTATGTTTTTATTAGAAAAATAAAACATATAGATATTGAAAAATTAAATGAATATAAATTATTAAACAAAACTGTTAAATATTATACGTTAAAAACGATTCCACTAAAAAATTCAAAGTGGATTGTTCCGTATAAAAATACAGATATAAAAGTTGAAGTTAAAAAAGAGTTTAACAGTATAAATCAAAAAATATACGATGAAGAAATACCTGTGAAGATAATAGAAGTATTAGATAAAAATAATTCAAATATTAAAAAAGATAAAAACTTAAAATTAAAACCGTATGCATTCAATAATGGTAAACAAATTAAAACTCATATTTAATTAATATACTTTTATAATAAAAAATGTATTAATACTTGTTGCTATAAACCAAACAAATGATAAAACAAATGGCGTAAAGTAATTCCATTTACCGTACATTAATTTTTCAGAGAGTGTATAACAAAAACCTATAATAAATAATTTAAATATTACTAAACCAATAAACCCAATATTTTCTAAGATTAATACGCCAACAATATTTTCTTCTACTAATCCCATAGACAATCCTACATAAGTACTTAATAAATCTGTTATAGCAAAGAAAAATACAAAAACCCATAATAACTTTTCATAATTCATTTATAATATATAATAAATGTTACACTTAATAATTAATTGAAATACAATTAAGTTAATTATTTATACTTGTATTTTTAACTAACATATACAATCTCACTAACAGTGTTGTTAGTGGGATTTTGTTAGTGACGGTCAAAAACAAGCCAAATTACCTAAGTTACACAAGTTCACTTGTATATTAATATAAGTATACTTGTATTATAAAGGTTCGCTAGCTGTAGGTATATTTCTAACAAACGTCTAAAAACGTCTAAAAGGAACAAATTTACGGTAAATCTCACTAACAACGCTGTAAGTGAAAATAATTGATATTATCAGTTTTTATACATATTTCCAGAATATTTATACTATTAAAAGTATCATATTATATATGATTTATAAATCTGAAACAGAATTTGCTAGAAAAAATTTACCATGTGAAAAGTATAAAGATGAATTAAATATTCTAGAACAAAGTTTGCATGATTTATCAAGTGAATTAGAAAATGAACAAACAAAATATTTAGAACAAAATGGTTATAAATTAATAACTATTGATAATATAGATATGCTTGTATCTGAAGAATGGTCATTTCAGGAATTATATACGAATCTTCAACAAATGCCAGCACCACAAGATGGTAAAGAAGGTTACGCATTAAATTATCACGTATCTACAGAAGATATAAAATCATTTAGAAATTCAAATAAACATAAAGAAATAATTCGTATGAGAGAAGAAATAATTAATGACGTAACAAAATTATACAAAAAATTTTGGGTAGAAGAAGTAAAACCACTTGTTGATTCAGATAAAGAAGCAATTATATATATGATGGCAGGTTTAAATAAAGATATAAATGCAGATGTGTTAAGTGAAGTATTAAATATTAAAAAATCTTCTTGTGTAGGATATACATTTAATAAAGAAAATATTGTTATTAAAAAATAATTGTGATATACATTAACAACATTTATAGCATATTAAAATAAATAATATATATGGAGTTAAATATATCTGAATATACATCAAATTTAACTTATTTAGAAACTATTAAACTTCGAAATCATATTGGTAATGGATATCTTGTTGCTGAAAACATTAATGATTGTGACGAATCTGAAGAGTATACTCTCGAAAAAAGAAAAATAACAGATATGATGGGTGAAAAACCGTTTACAGGATTAGTTCCAATAATAACAATAGATGTAGACTCAAGAGAAAAAGCACACTTATTGTATGAAAATACAGAAGTTTATTCTAAAAAAAATTGCATTACTATATATGATGTTTGGTATGATAGTTCTGATAAAGAAATGATTATCACGCTAGAACCATTTGAATTAGAATAGTAACATTGAAATGTATTGGATGTATAGTACATAATATAATGATGATGAATAAACGAGATAAATATGACGAATATTATAGTAAATCTAGGTTAAAATCTTGGGTTACATGTCCTAGATTATTTTATTATAAATATGTTGAGAAATTAGATACGCCTGAAACAGAAAGTATGCGAAGAGGGACAGATATTCATGAATTAATTGAAGATTATTACGAAAATGCTAAAAAGTATGCTGAATCAAATTCTGAACCACCTACAACATTATTTACTTTATTTAATAAAGATGAAGATAAAAATTGGAGAGACCATTTAAATCCGTATTTAGCTAATTTTATGGGTTTTGAACGAAGAAGATGGGAACAAGCACAAAATATGGATGATTGGTTGCCAATTGCTGTAGAGGATGAAGTATGGCGCAAAGTGTTTGATAATACGCCAATTCTAATGGGTCTGGCTGATGTTCTTCTTCCTGCAGCAAGTTTTCCAAATGAGAGTGTTCCAGTAAATGAAGGATGCGTTCTTATTGATTTTAAAACAGGAACTCCGAATAAAAATTACATGGGTCATAAAGAAGGTGGCGTTCATCTAGATTTAGCATACTATTCATTATTATTCGAAGAAAAATATGATATTGTAGCTGTTGGTGCGTATTATCCTAAAACAGACACATTTGTTACGACAGGTGTAGAAGAAGAAAAACAAAAATTTGTTGAATATATATCTTCTCAAATAACAGAAGCTAATGAAGAAAATATTGAGGATTATCCAATTACGGAGCAACCATTATGTGCGTGGGGCGAAGGAGAAGAGAATAGGTGTTCATTTTATGAACAATGTGACAGTACGTGGGCTGTTCCAATAGATAATAAAGAACAAACTGTTAAATATATTCAACAAGGATTATCAAATGAAGAAATTGCTGAAAAATTAGATACGAGCAAATCTGCCGTTAGTTATTGGGTTAGAAAAAGAAACTGGCACCGGTATCGTTAAATCGTAGTTCCGTAACTATTTTTAAACATACGATTCTTATATTATGTAATGAATATTAAAAAAGATGAATATGAACCTTTTTTTGATGCTAAATCTCCAAAAATGATTTTTGGTGTTGTATTGTTAACTATAGTTTCAATAAGTATTAGTTATTTTATATCAATTAGATATGGAATATTATCTTCTACATTAGTTCTTTGTTATATTGGGATTTTGTCTACAAATGCGTGGCACAAAGAACTGGTAAATGATGGTTATGCTCCAATATCTAATCTATATAGTGGTTATTTTTCTTCATTATTTTTATTTTTCGGCGTCACACCAATATTATATTTAGTTGTAGGTAGTTTAATATCTATAATAATTGGATTATTTGTTACATTAGTATATTCTTCCATTATAAGTGGCATTGCGTTTAGAGGTATTGATGAAAGTAAACGAAAGAATGCTTTTAACACATATGAAGGCCCCGCCGTAATGTATTTAGAAGACGGACCTTATATTAAACATACAGAAGAACTATCATTATCAAACAGAGAGTAAATATGTTAATAATTACCATAAAAACAAAAGTTTTTTAATAGACTAGACCTATATACTACATGTAAGTAATGACTAATATGTGCACCGTATGTGGTTTACCCGATGAATTGTGTATTTGTGAAGATATTTCGAAATCTAGCACACAAATAAAAGTATATACAGAAGAACGAAAATTTAATGATGTAACAATTGCATCTGGATTTGATATTAATAATACAAATGTAGATGAATTATCATCAGAATTGAAATCTACATTTGCGTGTGGAGGTACTGTTCAAGATGATAAAATTGAGTTACAAGGAGACCATACAGATTCTCTTCGTAAAACACTTCAAGATAAAGGTTTTGAAATTATGTGAAATACACAGGTCTGTTGGCCTGTTTTAATCTTTCTAATGTAGATATTATAGACAGCCATAGCATTATTATGGTTTGAAATAGTATTTAATATATGGCAGATATAAAAGTAGATAATCTTACGAAAACATATATCACAGGAACAAAAGCATTAAAAGATATTAACCTAAAGATAGATAAAGGTGATTTTTATGGTCTTATTGGCGTTAATGGAGCAGGAAAAACAACATTAATTAATTCGTTAACTGGACAGATTAAACCTGATGAAGGAAAAATACATATTTTAAATGTTGATGCTGTTGAAAATGGAGAGAAAGTTAGAGCAAATGTCGGTATATTGCCGGAAAAAGAATCTCCTATGAGCTTTATGACTCCTGAAGAATATTTTGATTTCATTGGTGAAGTAAGAGGTATTGAAAAAGAGAAATTAGATGAAAAAGTTTCAGAATGGGTAGATAAATTAAATTTATCTCAACATATGAATTCATTAAATAAACATCTCTCAAGAGGACAACAACAAAAAGTATTATTTGCAGGTACATTCTTACATGAACCAGATGTTGTATTTATTGATGAACCATTAGCTAATCTTGACCCATTGATTCAAGAAATATTAAAAGAGTATCTTAAAGAATATAATGAACGAGGTAAGACTATTATTCTATCTACGCATCATTTAGATGTTGCTAAAGAATTGTGTAATACGCTTGGAGTTATGAATGATGGTGAATTAATTGGAGAATATACGGTAAGTGAGTTAAAAGATAATGATGATATTAGAGAATTATTAAAAGGTGATTAAAATGGTAAATAATATATCATATTCAAAATTATTGAAATGGTTTTTAAGAGAAGAATGGAGGTTGTTTACAACATTGTTTGGTAAAACAAGGTTTATAACGTTCCCAATAATAATATTTTTATTTGCTGTTATATTAGGTTCAGCATCACCACTATTAAATACATCAACAGATTATTTATTATTTGTTTATTTAACATTGATTACTCTATTTGGGATTCAAACAGGTTCAATTGGATTCGAAGCAAGAGATAGTATTAATAATTTAATTGGAGAAACATCACGTATATTATATGCAAGTAAAACATTACCCATTAAAAAACAAAGATTAGTACTATTATTCTTAATTAAAGATGCAATATTCTATTCAGTTATGTTTTTAGCACCAATATCTCTTGGTGTTTTATTAGGATTATTGATAACACCTATGGAAAGTTTTTATGCCCTTGAGATAAGTATTTTGTTAGACTTTGTAATAATATATTTATTTACAATACTGTTATTTATGTTTGGTGTTTCTATTGGTTTTATGTTTACAACAGTTAGACTAGAACGAATTACGGGTATTATCGCATTATCTATTGTATTAGCACTCAGCTATGCTTTATTTACTTTTGATAATTTTTCAATTGATTATATATTAAATATGTCTTTATTATATATTGTTAATGTTATTTTATTATTAATATTTATTTTTATATTTATTGGTTTAATTCAATTTAGAAATCCTGATAAATTATCAATGAAATCTAAATTTAAAAACAGATATATATCAATGAGTAATTTATTATCTCCGTCTAAAAATTCAACGAAAATTATGATTAAAAATCTTATAGATATTCAAAGAAGTGCTGGTGGATTTTTGAAAATTATATTTTCCGCTAGTACAATTGTGTTAACAGCATTTATGTTAGTTTATTTCATGGACTCATTTATTGGATTAGCTGCAAAATATGAATTTATTTATGCTTCATTATTCGCATTAATGACTTACCCAATATATAATATAATGTTCAGATATGATTCTATAAATACATATTCAACATTACCTATATCAGAATTAGATGTGTATAAATCAAAAATTACGTTATTCACAATAATAAGCATACCATTAAGTATAATATTATATACGGCATTTATATTACCTAATGTTAGTTTTATACCTTATATTAAAGGTATAATAATATTATTATCATTACAATATTACCAGTTGGGATTATTAATGTATTTTGGAGGTGATGACCCTCATAGATTATTATTTGATGGTATATCATTTTCGATTTATTCAATTGCAACATTAATATTTATAATTCCAATTCTTGTTATCGGAATGTATGGGCTAATTTTTTCATCAACAATAGTTTATGGAATTGTTTTGTGGTCTATAGTTTCATTTATTGTCGGATTTATACTAATAAATTATGTATTAAATAATAAAAAATTTTAATACATAATAATTTTATCATATTATTGATTTATACGCTCTATATTATCAAAATTTGGCGAAATCTTTATTAATACCCAATACATTCATCTAAATGCATATGTCTGACAGAATCGTAAAATCAGCCGTTAAGGATAGTGTCGAAGCAAACGTTGCAGCAGATTTCTATGATGCTCTTGATGCAGAAGTCGGAGAGCTTCTTGAAGATGCACAGAGACGAGCAGAAGCAAATGGTCGAAGTACTGTTCAACCACGAGACCTTTAGATAAAATAATACAGTTTTAATTTTTTATTATAAATTAACAAAATAGCTATGCGTAAAGCTAATTGAATGTTATTTTTTTCAAAAAAAAAGGGTGTACCTTTATATTTATGTATCTTATTTTATCTAATAAGAAATGAATATGAGAAACACAACAGAAAGTATCGTTGATAAAATACCGACTGTAAAAAGTCCAAAGAAACATGTATCATTTAGCTCAAAAGTTAAATGGACAGTTGCTGTATTAGCACTATATTTCATAATGACAAATATACCTATACTAGGTCTAGCTGAAGGTGGTTCTGACGTTTTCGGTAATTTCAGAGGTATTTTGGCAGGGGAACAAGGTAGTATTCTTCAATTAGGTATTATGCCAATTGTTACGGCTAGTATTGTATTACAGATACTTACGGGTACAAATGTAATTAATTTAGATATGAATGACCCAAGAGATAAAAACTTCTTCCAAGGTCTTAGAAGAGGTTTAATTATGGTTATGGTTGTTGTAAATGGATTCCCAATTGTATTTGGTGGTGAATTCTTACCAGCATCTCAACAAATTGCAAATTCCTTTGGAATAAGTTTATTCTCACTACAATTTTTAATGTTTGCTCAAATAACATTTGGTGGTATATTTATTTATTATCTTGATGAACTTGTAACCAAATGGGGTATTGGTAGTGGCCTTGGTTTATTCATTATTGCAGGTGTAAGCCAAGCATTTGTCGGTGGTTTATTCACAGACGTATTAAGTGGTTGGTACGCTATAATTACTGGTCAAGAAGCTCTATCGTTTTCATCTGAAACAGCAGGTATGGTATTAATGGGTAACGGACACTTATTAGCTATACTAACTACAGTAATTATTATCTCAATAATTATATATGCCGAATCTACACGCGTAGAAATACCTGTAAGTAATACAAAAATTGGTAATAAAGGAAATTATAAAATTAAACTCATATACGCAAGCGTTCTCCCAATAATTCTTGTACGTGCTGTACAAGCAAATATTCAATTCCTTGGTCGCGGAATTGATAGCTTCTTAGGTCCAAGTATGCCTGCGTGGTTAGGTCAATACTCTGCAGATGGAGAAGTATTTGGTGGTCTTTTCTTCTATCTTACACCAATATTTAGACCTGAAGATTGGATGTGGTGGTTAGGAACAACAACAGCAGAACCATTAGAAATTGCGCTTCGAATTCTCGTAGACATATCATTCATGGTTCTCGGCGGCGCATTATTCGCTGTGTTTTGGGTGAAAACTACAAATAGAGATGCAGAAGCTGTAGCTCAACAACTACATGTTTCTGATATGGCTATACCCGGATTCAGACGTAGTCCAAATAGAATGGCTAAAGTTCTAGAAAGATATATTCCATATGTAACAATTGTTGGAGGAGCATTAATTGGATTATTAGCTGTAATAACAAATATGATGGGTACAATTGGTATGGTTGATGGTACAGGATTATTACTTGCTGTAAGTATTACATATAGTATTTATGAAGAAATAGCTGAAGAATTAGCGAGAAATTCTATGCTTGGAAGATTTGGAATATAATATAATACTATATAATTTTTTTCTCTCAGAACAATGATATATTTAGGGTAGTAAAACGTTACATTACAAATAATGAAAGTTCGCGTTAAAAGATACATAATATTATTATCAATAATTTTTTTATCGTCCGTGTTTTTATCTACAGGAGTAGTAGCTGAACAAACAGTTGTTGTAGATGAACGTTCTGGTGAAGGTAATGTAGATACATTACAAGAAGCAATTGAAACTATTGATAATGGTGGAGAAATTATTATTAATGAACCACAAGATATAACATCACCGTATGAAGGAGCAAAAATTGGAAAATTAGATGATATTTTATCAGATGGTAAATCTATGACAATTAGAGGTGAAGGTATTGTTCTCATAGAACCTTCATCTTCCCAAGATTCTGTTATAAAACTTGAAGAAAATGAAAATAGAGATGTAACATTTGAAAATATTTTATTCGTAAATTCTGAACATGCAATAGAAGCAAAAAGTGGCTCAAATGTTATTTTAGAAGATGTTGCTTTAGATAATACAATAACAGATACGCCATTTATATTAAATGGTAGTATTCAAACATCTGATGTAGGTGGAGCTACAATAGAAGATAATGGTGTATATTACCCTGAATCATTTAGTACTCAATCAGAAGATATTGTTGAAGCTATTAGTGGAGATTTAAGATTAGAAACAATTGGAACAGACCCTACAGGATTAATTTATGAAAGAAACGAAGATGCATTAGAATACAATCCTGTTATAACATCTAACATAAATGGACAAATAACGGTTGGTTCACCAGATGATGATTTAGAACCAAGTGATGATTATAATATACAAACACCATTTTATTCATTACAAGCTGCTGTTGATGCTGCATCTTCTGATTCTGTTATTAATGTGTATGATAGAACAGAAGAATATCAAACCGTTGAATTTACAGGTGTAGGAACATCTGGATTAAATAATATAACAATTAATGGCGTAGAACAAAGAAATTCTAATTTGCCTACAGTACAAGGATTTAAAGGAGATTATCCGGGTGAATATACGGTTCGAAATATGCAAATAATGGATGAAGTAATCGTTGATACAGATTCTGTAAATTTAGATTTAAGTGGAAATTATTGGTTATCTTCAGATGGTCCTTCTGAAGATATGATAGAAATTACAACAGGTACTTCTGCCAATATAATTGAAGAGCCATTCTGTGTCGATGATAGATGTCAAAATGAACTAAGTTTTTCAGATTTGAATAAATGTATTAACATCGAATCCAGAAATTCACAAGGAAATACATTAGCATCTGAATCATATGGTTGTGATGCATTTTCAGATGAAGTAGATATAACAATATCTGATTTCATCAGCATAGAAGAAAGTTCAAGAATTGAATTGTTTGATTTTGATTATACAGACTTTCGTGAAGCAGATATTGATATTGAAACAGATTCAGATGAAGATATTGATGTAGATATTAATGTTATATCTTCTGATAATTCTACAGATGGAGAATTTACTGTAGATAGTTCTGAAAGTTTCAAATCAGGAACTATTGAAGCACAATTTTCAACAATTATTGACCAACTTGATATTGGAGAAAGTATAGATTTAAATCCTCAAGCTGAAATAACTGTCAATAATAATCCCTCATTTACTATCCCATTAGATAGAACAAGAGTTGAAGGAATTAGTGATGATGATGATTTATTAAGATTACCTGACAATATAGGTCAAAATCAAGGAAGTATACAAAGAGATGATTTTACAGGATTAATTCAAAATGAAACAACTTATGTTTCTAGATTCCATGCAAATAATGATGATAATGCGGCATTCCAAGATAACGTTATTCCACCTACAAGAGATGACCCCAGAGGAACAGTAAGGTTCTTTGAAGAAATTAGAACTGGACCAGACAGAGCCGCAATTGTTCGTCCAGAAAATCCATTAAGAGTAGGTATGTCTACACAAAGTATATCAGAAGCAAATACTCATCAATTAAATATAACATATGCATTACAAGCTGATGATAACCCTAGAAATTATATAGATGTTCAAATCGTTGATGAAAATAGTAATGAAATATATACAAGCCGTCCAAACGAAGATTCTGAATTAAATGTTACATCAACGACAGATGAACCATTCGATTCTACAGGTGATACAGAAAATCTTGAAACAAAAACAAAAGAAATACCATTACATTCATCAGAAATTGATTATGTAAATGAAAATGGAGAATTATATATGATATTTGAAAATATGGAAATAGATGAAGATGCTGTTTTACTTTTATATAATGTTGAAGTTCAATCTAGTGATGAAATACGTGATATAGATTCTGAAATTGGAGATGAAGGTGGTGAAAGTGTATCTACACCTGATGAAAGACCCGGTGGATTTACAGTATCATTCAATGTTGACGCGAATCAAAATACAGAATATGGAACATATGATGTTGAACCTGAAGAAGACCTTTCCTCAGATATAATAATTGAAAATACAGGTGATACGACAATCGATTCAGAATTTGCTGTTGTTGATGAATATGAAACACCTGAAATAAGATATCCAAATGAAGAAGAATTTAGTAGTTCAAATATTGAAAATAGAGAAGAAGAATTAGATAGATTCAAGTTGCGTATAGAAGGTGGTGAAACAGAAACAATACCTATTTCAAATTCATGGAGTGAATCTGAATTCGGAAATCATACTGTTAAAGTATATGAAATAGATAGTGATGGAGAATATAGAGAAATTGATGAAGAAGAAGGTGAAACACCACAGTTCGATGCATATGTTTTCCAAAAAGCAACATTTGAAATAGCAGATATAAATGTAACAGAAGAACATTTAACACATGATAATTTCAATTCAGAAATAATCGTAAGAAATATTGGTGATTTAAGTGGAGAAAGAACATTATATGCAGAATTTGAAGAATGGGAAGTAGAAAAAGATGTATCATTAGGAGGTGGTGATGCAAGAGCTAATACAACTTCTGAAGAAACAACAATTAGATTCTCAAGAGAACAACATCCTAATGCTGGAGGTGATTTTGATTTCACATTCAGAGAATATACAACAGAACATGATGTAATTGATTATATTCATGATAGTGTACAAGGTCCATTTGAAGTAGATGAAACACCACTTTCTTATGAAGGTTCTACAGATGATTCTTATTATAGACCTAATGCTCCATTTGGATTAGAAGAAGGTGAACATCAATATCGAGCATATATCATGAACGAGATGGATGGAGATGCATTCTCGGAAGTAGATGATGCGCTAATTTCAGAAAAAGAAAGAGATATAACACTAAATAAAATTGTTATAAATGACTTAAATATAATGACAGAAGATGGAGAATTAACGCAAAGACCGACAGAAGATGAAGGAACAATATATGCAAGTGCATACCCATATGTTCAACCAAGTGATGGCAGACATAGTTCAATTGTAGTTGGAGAAACTTATGTCGAAGATAATTCTGTCAGAGGAGGATTAAGTACAATGTACAGCTATAATGCAGATGTAAGAAATAATGAAATAAATAGAGGTGCTACACCATTAAACTTACAAGGTACAGATGCTGTTACACAACCAGATAATAGATACTTTAGTATATATTATAATCATCAAAATAGATACTGTAATCCTGATTTACTTGGTGATGGTCAAACACAAGTCTCTGAGAGTGAAGCTGATGAATCAGATACAAATGTATTCCTACCATATTCTGCAGATACAACTATGAATGGGGATATGTGTAGCGATATAAATAGATATGTATCGTTACAATTACCTAGATTTGCAGATAGTACAGATGAAAATGTAGAATTGGATAGAACAAATATTGCACATCCAGATGGAGAATTTGAAATAAGTGGAACAAATCAAGATGAATTCTGGGATTTAGATGAAGATGGTTCAATAATGTATGCTGTAGCAACTGTTTCAAATCCAAGTGACTCACAACCAGCTACAGCAAGATTTGAAATACGAACAGATAGAGAACAAAGTGATGCTGGAGATGCTATTGGTCTCGGAGAAATAAATGATAATCATCAAGCTGAATCTGGTGGTGAATTATATGATGATAACGTTGTTGGTATAGCAGCGGTAGAACTTAGACCAGAAGAAACACAAGAAGTAAAAGTTCCAATTGTAATTAGGAATGATGAAGGAAATGCAGGCGTACATACATTAAGTATACATCCAAGAAGTGAAGATGATTATATAAGACGTTCTGAAACAGTGACCCCACCAAATGAAATGGCACCATCAGAATTAACGGGAGAAACACACAGTCAATTTGAAGTACCTATAAATGTTAAAACATATGGTGATGCCATAATAGAATCTAATGAACCCGTAGATAATCGACAAGCAACTGATTCTGACCCTCAAGATGCACAAGACGCAGATTTAGTTGTGAATAATGTATGTACTAGTAATGCAAATGAAGCAATGGATAATAGGGCTAATTGGCAACTTGTTGATGGTTCTGTATCTCCTGATTTAGAAGAAGGATTAAATCCATTATCTGGCATAGAAAATGAATTAGGTGTTGTTAGAGATGTAGGAACATGTAATACAGAAGAACCAACAGATGAAACTGTTGCAGAATTTGAAACAGAGTATACAAATTATGGTGGTTCTACTGTTGAAATTCAACCGGAAGCGATAGCGGAATTTGAATCAAGAGAATATATGACAAGAACACATAGAGAAAGTGCTCAAATTACAGGAGATAGATTATTTGCAGATTATGAAAGTAATACGAATGTTGGAACAAATGCAGAATTAAATGCTATATATACAGCAGATGGTGATGAAATAGACTTTACAGAATCAATTGAAGTTGACCCCGGTGATAGCGTAACATTTGGTTTCAGCCGTGAATTCCAAGAACCCGGATTATATCATATACGACATAGTCCTTGTAGAGTAATAACAGATGAAGGACCTAAACATTACAACTTAAGAGGATTTACAGGGATTGCAGATTCTATAGATAGAGCAGGTCAAGTTGGTGATAGAAATACATGGATAGATAACCATGACCGGACAGAATTTAATTATAATACTATGACAACAAATGTATTTGAAAATGCAGCATTCCATGGTGCGAAAGGATGTGATGACCAAGTAACATCTGTATTTGTATATGATACAACAAATCCTGTAGCAGATTACAGAATAACAGAATCTGCTTCTGCTGTAAAATCTGCTGATGATACAGAGGTTCAAACAGAATTAGCTTCACAAGTTCCTGATGGAGGTATAACGGCAGATATGATATATGATGATGAATCTAGAGACTTTGAAGTGTATGAAGGTGGTATGTTATTATTCGACGGTTCATCTAAAGATTGTCCAAATTGTTATGATTCTGATATACCAACACATGATACGAGTATTGCTGACGTTACAGATTGGGATGGTAGAGTTCAGATAACAGAAAGTGAACTTAAGAATCATAGAATGTCTCAAGTTAATACAAGAATAACAGAAATGTTATGGAGAGTTAATGGTGAAGAACCAAACCAAGGTAATGAAAACCTATGTACAGATGTTAGTCAAGATAGTATTGATGAACATTGTTATATGGAATCTTTCATTGGTGATGATGATTATGAAGTTATAGCTCATCGATTTAATGACCCCGGCGAAGATACAATAAGTCTGCAAGTATGGGATGATGATGAATTTACAGAAGGCGATAGAAATACAAATATAACAGAACATTCTGTGAATGTAATAGAAAATGAAGAAAATCCTACTGTTGATACAGATTATAGCTTACATAATGATTTAACATATGATAGTCAAACAGAAGCACAATCAGAAGAAACACTGTGGCATAGAATAGAATCTGTATTCGATGAAGTTGATTACAGAGATTCACCAGATAATTTTGAATCAGATTATAGTAATACATATGAAGGCACAAGAATGTGTATGAATGTTACAGAAAAAGGTGATAATCAAATTGGAATATCTCAAGATGCTTGGTGGCAAATAATTGGTGGTTCTCAAGAATATATAGATGAAGGTATTATTGTAACAGATGATGGTAATTATGTAGAAAGAACTGGTGAAACATCTGATTCAGTTATAAATCCATGGCATTTAAATACTAATTTAGATGAAACAAGAGATGGAGATAGAAGATGTTGGATTTTTGATGAAGAAGATTCATCAGGAGATAATGATAGAGAACAAACATTTGAATATCAAGTATGGGATTTCGCTAATAATGATGAAACATCTCGTGAAACTGTAGATATCATAACGGATACAACAGAACCATCTATAACAGAAGCAAGCACATCATTCGACACAGCAACAGGTAATAATCCATCTGGAACAGATAATGGTTGGGTTTGGGCACATAATCAAGATGTTGGTTTTGATGGTGGAACAGACTTTGCAGGAGATGACGTACAATTTAATATTGCTGGTGAAGATGATAATAATGGAATTGGCGTTGCTTGTTTAGACCTACAATTAGATGTAGGTTCAGGACCAAGTTATGAAGGAGAAGATATACATGAGAATTGTCAATCTATGGGAGATATGTCTGGAGAAACACCGGATTATAAAGGAACACATGGAAATGATGCAAATTCTGGTGCAAGTGCAGATGTAGGTAGTAGCCAAACGCCTGATAGATATAGTAGTGATAATTATTTATCAACTTCTGAATTAGGTGATGCTTACGAATTACAAATAGACCCGGTAACTGATTTCCAATTTGATGTATCAGAAGAAGTATATGTTGTAGATTGGCATGGTAATAAAGATTCTAGAACTATAGAATTTGACGTTCAAGTAGATGGAACAAATCCGAATTTATCTGGAAGTTATAGTTGTTCAGGAAGTAGTTGTGGAACAGATACAGTTGACTTTAATTCTGAAGGTCCTGATGGAGGAACATATATTGTTGACGCTCGCGTTACAGATGTATCTGGGGGCCTTGATTCATGTGATATAGATGGTGATAATAGTGGTTCAACATGTGATTATGATGGTGAAAGTGCTGAAGTTGTTGACTTTGATTACAAAGACTTTGCTGGAGAAGTAGAAGTTGAAGTAGATGCAAGTGTTACAGCATCAGCTTCTGTTTCAAGTGCTAGTGCATCTTGTGATAGTTGTGGTGATAGTGACACAGACCGTACTCGTGTAGATGTTGATGCAGATGCTTCTGGTGATGTTACGGTTGAAATAATGGATGCTCATGGAAATACTCAAGAAAGAACTTATGATTGGTCTATATCAGATAGTGACACAGACCGTGATAGAGATAGATGTAATACACCTCCATGTGACGATGATGATGGTGATTAATAATTAAATTATTAATGTTATAATAATAATATAATATCATGAAAAATAAAAATATTTTAATTTTAAGTATATTTATATTTTTTATATTTATTTCTTTAATAACAATTTTTTATCCATCAGATTATTCTAATATCGATTATTTAAATACAACAGATGAAGAATGTTATTTAGATGAAATAGATATTATAAATTTAGCCGATATTCATTATGAACAAAACTGGTCTGCTGATGATGGTCATAAATTAAAAATAAATATTTTAGAAATACCATATAATAACTATATAGAAATAAAAGAAAATGGAAACACAATAGGAAAATATCATGAGAATAAAAATATATCACATGAACCAGAAAATAACGATAAAATAAAAATAATACAACATTCAGAAAATAAAAAATATAATGAAACAATTAATAAAATAAAAATCAATGATTTCTAAAATCAGCGTAAACATTAATTAGTTTAAACACACATTTTATACAAATGAAAAATAATATAATTAAAAATATTGAAACGTATACATATTCTGATGAAGTAAATGGTTCACCTATGGAAGTTTTATTAATTGGTGTTGATGCATCTAAAATAGGTTCTGATAATTCTTTTGAACCGAGTGGATTTTATAGAGAACATATAACAACATGGTTAAAAGAAAGATATTATTTTTTAGAAGGAACTGTTTATGCACAAATTCCTAGACAATTCAAATATTATCCAGATATTGTTTTAAATAAATTTAATATTAGTAAATCTTATGCATCAACCGTAACACATAATAATAATGGCGTTATATATATTTATTATCCAATATCAGATTCAGAAGCAATTTGCGTTTCATGGGATACACGTTTAGACCATTGGTCTATGAGTGAAGTATCTCAACCGTCAAATAATAATAAAATTATATCTGATAAAGGATATGATATTGGCAATTCTGTTATATGGGAATCCCGTTAAGTATTTTAATATTAACAACACTTTTAGTATTGTATAAAGTATATAATTACAATGACATATAACAAAATTAGTAATAAAATTTTAATTATACTTATTACTTTTACAATATTATTAACTTTATTCATTTCACCAATCTCTGCATCAGATATTGGACCTACACATGAATTACAAGGAGATGACGATGATGGTTTAAATGTAAATATAGAACCAGCCGAAAAAGATGAAGAAAAATTAACCAGTGATGCATCAATAACATTTAATGTATCGATTGATGCTAAGAATTCTAAAGATACGTATCCGTATATGTATCCAATAGATATTGATATTATTGAAGATGATAGTCCTATAGAAACACAAACTATATTTTTAAGTCCAACACAATCTGAAAATTATATTCCCACATATGAAGATGACAGACCAAAATATGAATTAAGTGAAGACTTTCAAATTTACTTATCATTTGATGACCAACAAGAAGAAGATTTAAGTGAAGAGGGTAATTTAACGCGAAGATTATCATTTGAATTTGATAGTAGACATACAGATGATACAGAATCCATTACAGAAAATTATGATGTAGATGGAAGTACACCACAAGGAAGAAGTTCTGCTGATTTAACAATATCCACAACATCTGGTTTTGATGAACCTTCTGAAACAACGCATGTTGATAGATATAGAATTCATGAAAGTGAAACAAATAAAGGTTTCTTAGAAGATTTTTCAATTCCATATGATTCTGATTTCACTGGAGAAATACAAAATTTTGAAAATATGAGACAACCGGGTAGCGGGAGTACGTTCATAAGCTCATCAAGTGATGGTTTTAATATGTTAACACAAACGCGAAGTATTCCTAGTGAAGAACCTCAAACATTAACAATATCATATAATATATTTAATGGTGATGAAGATATAACTGTTAATCCAGTTCAACCTGATTTAGATAGCGTAGATTCAGACACTGAATATGTTTTACCTAATGACCCTGAAGATTCAGAGTATTGTCGAACCGTATCGGAGTCTGATTCTGTATGTATGTTTGCATTAAGTAATGAAGAAATATCTGAACTTAATAATTTAGGTGAGTTATATCTTGAGTATGAATCTGAAGATGAAGATATGTCAGCAGAAATATTTTGTCAAGGAATAATATCCGGTTACTTATCAACAGATAGTGAAACATGTGGTACGCAAGGAATCGTAGATTCTGAATTAATTGGTATTGATGTATTTGAAGGTAAACAATTAACGGATGGAGATTTATATGATTATTCTTCACAATGGGTTTCATTAAACTTTAATAGACAAGAAGACGGTCAAACTAGGCAAGCAGATGTGAATATGAGGGCATTTTCAAATACTAATCTTGAAGAAGGTAATTCTGCTACGGTTGAAGTTGTTTTAGCTAATGAAAACAATATTAATAACGGAATTGTTGAAGATGCCGTATATGTTGAAGAAACAGAATTAACAGATAATAGAGAATCAATATTAGATATTGAAAAAACTATTTATGAATCAGATATTGTTGATACTTATAAATTATTGTTATGTGAACCGGGAGCGTTTGGAACAGAAGATTGTAATACAGTAAATAATATTGAAAAATCAGAATTGCATTTTGGAACCGATGGCTCTGATGAACCCCCTGAAATTAATTTAAGAAGTCCAATTTCAATTGATTTAGATGTAGCAGATAGCGAAGAAATTATCACAGAACGTAGACAAACACAAACAACAGATGATTCATTAAATCAAAATTCAGATTGGTATCAATTAGAAGATGAAACAATTGAAGATTTTACTGGACAAATTGAACAATCTGTAATTGTAGAAAGTGTAAGTGATTCAGATGCTTCAAACTATGAAGCTGATGCAGAAGCAATGTTATCTGATATAAGTCCTGAAGGTACATGGGATACAAATAATTATGACTCATTCGTATCTGTTGCTGAACGAAATCTAAGATATGTTCCCGAAAATGAAGATTTTAATTTAGGTGGATGGGAACGAAATAGTGCGACACCAGAAAGAACGGCACAAATCGGTATAGAACAACAATCATTTGATATTATAACGGGAGCAGAGTTCCAATCTGTAACAGAATCAGAAAGAGGTTGGTATTTAGATAGAAGTGGTGAAAGTGAAACTATAGAAAATAATCAACAAGAAACATTAACGCGACATACAGACCCTGACGATTGTTATAATTGTTTAAAAGCAGAACATCATGACCCTGATAGTGAAGAAATAACAGAAGCTGAAGCGAGATTATCCACATCAACACAAGAAATAATAAAAAGTCCTGATGGTCAAGAAAATTGGGAAAAAGTTAGTGAAGAACCAATTGTTGTAACAATGGATGAAGAAGATGTAGATTTCCAAAAAAGAGATGCAGATTTAGATGAAGGACAATCTGCAATTTATAAAGTTGATGATTCAGAATATGTGGTGTGGAGAGAAGGACAGTACGAGGAAAGAGAATTATATGAATGGAGAAGAACATCAACAAATAATGAATTGCCTTTTGAAGCACCAATAAGAGAAGAAATTACGGAATGGCAATTAGAAAATTATGATATTGAATATGTATACACTGGAGAAATTCAATCTGAATCTGATTTATATACATATCAAAAAGATATTGAAGAAGAAATAATCACATGGGAACCTGAAAGCGTATGGTATGACTTTAGTAATTCAGAACCTGCAGAATCATCATTAAATCAAGTACAAGTTTCATTTACAGGAACTTCTGAAACTCATTATATTGACTGGGTTAATAATATTCATACGCAAACACCTGATGAAATTGGTGATGAATTAGACGTTATATGTGATGATAATCCTGATATATCAGAAGTTTCTGGTGGAACCGGCGGCGTTGGTCTTATTGAAACATGTAATGTAGATGGAGAAGAAGTAATAACAAGAATTGGTAAAGAATATAATCAAGAAGGAACATATACTCCTGAAATAACAATAATAGATGATGCACTTAATAGAGCGTCAGGTTCAATTACTGTATATGTAAATGAAGATGCAGGAACACCTGAATTTGAAGTTGAGCCAATAAATGAACGTATAGATTATAATGTTGGTCAAATAGCTGTAGAAGGAACAATATCTTCAGAAATATCTAGTTTAAATGATGTATATAAAATAGAAGTTTCACCTGCCGATTCATTTGAAGGAACTGGTGGTTGTCCAACGAATTATGTTCAAGATAGAAATTATGATGTTCAAATGCAAACAACTACAACTGATTTATTCAGACAATCTGATGATTGTATCCATAGAGCATTTGATGATACAGATTCTGCTCCGAGTGAGTTTACTAGATATACTATAGATGAAAATAATGATATTATTAAAAATGATATACCTCAAGGAGCAATTCAAAGTTGTATGAGTTCTGGACTGTCAAGTACAGCTGATGAAAATGAGTGTCAAATAGAAGAATCATACCAAAACACAGACCAAGAAACTATAACATATAAATCTGGTGGAACATACCAATCAATAGATGGAAATGCGCTTTCGCGTGATTTCTGCCCTGAAGGATATAATTTAGAAGAAGTAGAATTAGAAGATGAAAATATTGCCGAGCAATATGAATGTGTTATTTCAACAGATATAGAATTTAGTTTATCCTCAAGACAAATCAGTGTGGATTATAATAGTATACAAGATGGAGTAATTCAACAATGTTCAGATATTGTTACAGAAAGCGAAACTGGAGACCATGCTGGATATATGAATGTGGCAGAAAATGGTGACGAACACTGTGAATTAGTTAATGAAAATGACCCCGGACCAACTGATTTCACACTTTATGATTCTGAAAATGACGATTATATGGCACCACCAGCGGGTGCTGTTAGAGGTCAAGAATTAACAGGAGATGATGGATTAGATGAAGTTCCAGATGAAAGTCTTGGGAATTGTGAATCATTTACAATTACAGAAGATAATAATTTACAATGCGAATATAATTCTGGTTTTAGCACAACAACAATACAATATGCATCTATAACAGAAGGTAGTTGGAATTATGTACCGCAAAATATTGATAGATTAGACGTTGATTTAAGTGGTACGCAAAATGTTGTATGGGAAAGTGATTTCATAAAAGCCGGTGATGTAAATGAATTTGTTGGTGATGGAAATGATGCAGAAGAAGATTTCACCATTACAATGAATCCAAGACAAATACCATTTGATGAAAATCAAATTGGTGAAGAACAAGAATTTGAATTCACACTCAAATCTGAAAGTGGAAATACAATACAAACAGAAACTATAGATATTCAACTATGTAGTGCAGATAATATTCAAGAAGAATATCCCAGAGATTCACAAGGACCACAAGAATGTGATGGGTTTGATACGTTACTTTCTGGAACAGATGACTTTGATTCTGATAGAACAACATTCGAAGAAGCCGTTAGTGCGTTTGAAGAAGACAATTCAAATAATACGCATACGATAACATCTGTGAAAAATGATATATGCCCATACAGTTTAGAATATCCATATGGCCAAGAAGATATAGATGGATATGAAGTTGAATTTGGTGGAGATATGAGTATAACAGAAATAAGAGAAGAATTGAAGCAAGAAATTAGACATAGATATGCTCCAAATAATCCTTGCTTAGATGAAGGATTTGAATTTGAAACTCCAGCAGCAAGTCAAAATGAATATACATTTAATACAGATTCATTTAGACAACCTGAAGATGTAGATAATATAAGAAGAATCGGATTGACTGATTTACAAATGATACACGGAGAAGGAATTTCTCAATCTAAATGGTCTAGTGAAAAATTAGGTGATTCATTAAGACTTGGAACTCCAGTAATATCAAATTATCAGAGTGATAGAGATATTGACGACGCGAATGAATATCTTGTATCTGCTTATACATTTGACCATGAAGGAAGTATTAGTGGTGGTTTTGATAGGTTTGATAATTCTATGGGTCCATCAATTACGTCAAAAGTTACAGATGTATATTCTGAATTTTTACCTGTAGCAGATTCAGAAATAGATAATTTTGAATTTGATGATATAGATGAATTAGAAGAACATGTAAATGCTGTTCAATATAATCCACAAGATATACATCATTCTCGATTAGCGTTTGGAACAGCGTGTACAGATGAAAATAATCAAATAACTCATGAATTTGCAGGAACAGGAACAGGAGCAAATTGTGATAGTGATATAATGACTAGAGAAGAAGCTAAAGACGCATTCTCTGGTTCGCAATTTGAATATCCAGATGGAGCATTTGATGATAACGTAGATGACCAAGCAGCAATTCTCCCATCAGAACCAACAACAGATTCTGATACGCATGATTTCCAATCAGATGCAGATGTTGAACATTATTCGCAAGGATTATTCGGCGGTAATTCATTAAAATTAGATTCAACTTCGTGGTTAATGGTTACGCCACCATGTATAAATAGAGATTACGTTGGCTTAGAATTAACTGAAGAAGAAGGATTTGATGATTTTGACCCATATGAATGTACATATGATGGAGGTTATTCAATGTCTTACTTAGGTGAGGATAAACCAGATGATAGATTATCAACAAAATTAAGAGATAGTAACTATACAATTTCGTTTTGGGTTAAAGAAGAATCAGCATCTCAACCAATTCATCCAACAGATACACTCTTTTCTATATCAGCATCAAGTGCACGAGCACCAGATACGATATTTAATACAATTGGAGGAAATAATCCCGGTGTATTGCATCCGCAATCTAATCAAGAACCTTATGCTCATTCAACGGCAGAATTACAAAGTATAAAATATCCAATACTAGATGATTCCGTAAATCAAAAAATATATGATGAAACTCTTTCTATAATGAGTCAAGATGAAACTTCATTATCTGCTGTATATCAACAAGATGAATTTGTTGGTGAAGCAGATTTAACTGGTGATTTCGGGTCAGGGCCTAGTGATATAGGCACAGATGATTATTATAGGCATCAAGCTTCAGAATATGAACCTGCAGAATGGAATCATGTTGTGATTACAAGTTCATTTGAATTTGATGGCAATTTAAAAGAACCTAGGAGCTTTAAGGTATATGTAAATGGAAGATTACAATCTGAAGAAAACCGGATACATGAATATAGAGAACCCGTAGAACAATATCATAATCATCAACCAGCCCCACAACAATTTGAGATTGATTCAGGATATGTTCATACCGATAGTGTCATAAGTATTGGTGCAAGATATCTTGATGCTGGATTTAACCAAAATGGTGTATATGTTCCACAAATTGAATCTAGTAATGGAACAATGTATATAGATGATTTAAGAATATATAATGAGTCTGTTGGTGGTATGGAAGAACCAAGAGAATTTAATAGATATGCATTAACGGACCAATTCCAAGATACAATTGTTGGAAGTCAATATGATTCAATTAGTAATAAAAGAGGAAGCATAACATCAACGGTTCAAGGAAGTGATGCATATAATAAAGATATTGAAGATGTTAATCCATTATCTTCATTAAATGTTGAAGTTGATTATGATGGTGAAGGTGACTTTGATATATACATTGCCCCTTGTGAAGATAATGACTCAAATTGTCATACAAGTGCATCAGCACATATTAATTCTGATGACTTAGACGATAATAATGTTGCTCAAACATTCTTCGATGTAAGTGAATTAGAAGAAGATATAGAACCAATAAACGGAATGCAATTACATGTTGAGTTATCAAGTGATAATTTAAAAGAATCACCAGTAATAAATGAAATTAATGTAAATGCTGATGAATTACCATATCAAACATGTCAAGAATTAGCATTAAATCATCCTTCATTTATTGGTAATGATTTTGTTGGTTCATTTGGTGAAATAACAGATAATACATTAACACAATATGAAGCAAATTGTGATATGAGTACAGATGGTGGTGGATGGACACAATTCTACTGGGCTGAAGAAGGTGGAACATATAATGAAGACGAAATTAAAGAAGATAAACATCTTGCAGATTGTGAACCTGATGAAGATACATGCTTTACATCTACAGAATTTGAAGTAACAGAATATTTAGATGCAGAATTATTCCCAGAACATATGTCTGTAGATAATGTCGAAGAAGATACAAACCCACAAATATTAATAAAATCAATTAATGGTGGAGAAACAGATAATTGGGCTGCATTTGAACTTGTAGATGTTGAAACAAGTGAACATAATGATTATTCTGAATTTATTGAGACGTATTTCAATAACACACACATGAGTGGTAGTCAAGCTATAACGGCACAATTAGATGAAAATTGTATACACCCATTTGCATCATCTCAAGATATTGATTCCAATAAATGTATCAATTCATTACAAACAGATTTCGATGATGGTATAAGAATGTCATCAGAAGAACAAGAACAATTTGATTATATACAAGTAGATAAAAGTCAAGGTTCCGTTGATTCAATAACCTGTCTTGGTGATGGAAATGCAGACAGATGTGAAGTATATTACAGAGTTGGTTCTTCTGGAGACTATCCAGATGATGTATTAAATGAATTAGATGATTAATAAGACTTTCGTTATACTTTTCCCCTATTAATACATATTATATATAAATGATTATATCAATTCTTACATTTTTAGGTTGGATGATATTTATTTCTTTTTTAATAAGTATATTACATATACAATACAGTAAATTATTTGAAATAATTGGTTTATCTGTTACATTTATTTCATCTATTGTATTTTCATATTATAGTTTTTTCCAACAACAAAGTATAATACAAGGATTTTTAGCAATTATAACAGGAATAAGTATACTTATAATACTATATTTAATTATATATAATAATTTAAAAATAAAACAAACAAAAATATTTATAACAATTTCTTCAGGTATATTATTACTTGCTTATACAGTATCTACATTTCAATCTGTATTAATTTATAATGTTGCGAGTGAAACGCAATTTTTATTAGATTTAATTGGATATAACACTGTATTGGAATCGGGTTCTGAAGGAATATATATTGTATTTGATAATGGTTTAAGAACAGAAATTGTTATGGCATGTACAGGTATTGGTAGTATAGCATTATTTACCGGATTTATATCTGCTATAGATACAATAGATATAAAAACGAAATTTTTATATATTGCATTATCTTCTATTGCAATTTATTTACTAAATTTAATACGAAATTTATTTATAGCTGGAGCATATGGAGGTCAATGGTTTCATTTTCAACCAGAAATAATAGAATATATATTTGGCCAAGGTGATGAATGGGTTTCATTTTATATTGCTGACCGAATAATTGCACAATTTGGTTCCGTATTTATAATGATAATATTTGCCCTAGGAATAATAAATCTTATAAATAATAATACAAGATTAATTAATGAATGGGTTACGATTATTGATTATGTAAATGCAAAATTATAATTTAGACGCTTTTTTAACAGTATAAGCACCATTATCATCTAACTCTATTATATAATCATTCCCACGGTATAATTCTGTGAGATTTATTTTGTATTTTCCATTTCTAACAATTTTTATTCCTTCGTACTGATTATTAAGCTGTTCCTGAATCTCAGATATATTATCAATTGTTTTTGTTGTATGTGATTGTAATCCTTCAACAATATTTGAGGAAGGTAAATTTGTTGAATCAACAAATTCTGTTCTAGCAGCTTTTTGAGATTTATCTTCTTTAATCTTTTTAGATTCGCTTTTCTCTTTAACAACATACTCCCATGATTGTGTTCCACAATCTGGACATCCTGATAATAAATCTTCTGATTCGTCAGGGATTACGTGTTCACAGTTTGTACATTTATGAGGCATAATTTTAAGGATTTAATATCGCACTTATTTGATTTTCATCTTTATGTAATGTTTCCATTCTATTCGCTGGTCCAATGACCGTCAGATTCTTTGAAGGTTTTTTATCTTCATTTCTGTTTAACATACGACCAAGTAATCCTCTATCTTCTTTTGTTGTACTATCGGGGTAAGATTCAATATCCACACCTGTAAAATCTTCTTGGTCTATTTCCGCCATAGTTTTTTCAATAAGCATTGCGTGGTCATCTGGTGATAAACCAGATTCTAATACAACAATGCATCCACTTTTAACTTTATCAATAATATGGCGTATTTTTTCTGTTCTACCCATACCTGCAAGTTGTGATTCTCGCATTAAGTCAATACGAATACCATTTGTGTTATTTTTATCATTCATTTTTAATCACCAAATTTATTTGCAATTTGTTTATATATATCATCCATATTATCTCCTTCTTTTGCTGACAAGGGTAATGTTGTGTGTTGTGGAAATGCATCAGCTATTTTTTGTGCATCTGCTTCTTTTAAATCAATTTTATTCGCTAGTACAATAGCTGGCATGTTATGACTTTCGATAATTCCAAGTAACATCGTATTTACTTGCATAAATGGGTCTTTTGTTGCATCCATCATATATATTACGCCATCAATATCTTCTCTTAACCACTGCATAGCTTCTGCAATACCTTCTGTTGCTTCTCTAGACCTTCTCCTTGCTACTTCTTTATCCATACCTCTTTCTTGAAAGTCTTTATCATCAACTTCTGTTGCAACGCCCGGAGTATCAACAATATCGATTGTAACTTCTTTTCCATTATGTTGTATAGTTACATTTTCTCTTTTTTTGGCACGACGTGTTTCGTGAGGAACAGGTCCTTCTGCACCAAGCGTTTCACCAGTCCAATCTTTACAAATACGATTAGCTAATGTACTTTTTCCTGAATTTGGTGGGCCATAAATACCTATTCGTTTTGGTTCACTATCTCCAAAACCACCAAATATTGATGAAAATTTATCCCGCACATTTTGAATTAATTTCATTCTTATATATTTATATATGTAAAGTAAATATAAAACTACAGGTCGTTTGGACTTACATAAATCTTATAATATTTCAAATTAACATTTAAATAATATGTCAAAAGATAATAAATTTGAACCTAAAGAAGAAATGAACGATAAATCTGAAATAATAACAGAAAAAGATAGTTCAAATAGAACAATAATATATAGTTTTCTTATGTTAATAACAGGTATTGGATTTATGATTGGAGCTATAATAGCGGGTGGCCTTGTTAGCGGCGTATTATGTTTATTTGAAACAATGACAATATTTACAAATGAACTTGGAACACTAGATGGTGACCAAGATATATTCGATATGGCAACAGACCAATACATGTTATGTATGACAAATTCTATAACCTCACCAATAACAATATTATCTGGACTTGTAGGTGGCTTCTTTACAGGTTATCCATCATATAACTTAGCTAAAAGAGTATCCAACGGAGAATACTTAAAAACAATTATTTAAACACGTTTAATATCAAAACTTTTATCTTCCGTAACTTCTTGCAATATTTCTTTTATTTGTTTTTCTGTTATCTTATTTTGCAATCTATTTTGTTGAGCTAATTGAAGTAAATATTTCTCAACTTTCTTAGCTTTTTCTTCATCTACTAACTTAACATTTTCAAGTCTTTTCCGAGCATCTGCTGTTAAAATTTTCCTCATAATATGTTTTAATTTTGCTTCCTGTTGTTGTTTTTGTTTATCTATTTCTTCTTGAGATGGTTGATTACTTTGTTGTTGCTGTTTTTTTAATTGTTCTAATTTTTTCTTTCTAATATCATCAATATCGCTCATAAATTTATATAAACACTTAATACTTAAAATAGTTATTGTTTATGTAACCGAAACTAATATAACATACTACACGATACCATTATATATGACAAGAAATACATTATATAAAAACGATTATCTTTTTCAATCAGAAGAAGGAGAATTAATGACTGTTAATCTAACAAACCATGGACACTCTCCCGATTCATCTTCATTTGAAAAAGAATTGTATAGTAAATTAACACAAAGACTTGGTAATGAATTACCAGAAGATGTAGAACGTGAAAGACTCAATCAATTAATTCAAGAAACAATACCAACATTAAAATCAGCAGATTGGCTTGGTGGAGATGCAAAAAATCTCAAGTTAATAACAAATGTAAATGTATTAAACGAAACAAAGTACTAATTATTCACTAAAATCTAATCTTTGTATAATATCTATTGTAACAATAATATCATGAACAGATTCTACCCAATTATATGGAATAACAACGCCATTTTTAGAATTACTTGCAACTTTTTCTATTTCTGAATTTACATTTTTAAGGGCGACTCCTGTAGAACATTCTTGTGAAAAATCAAGTCTTATATCATCTACTTCTCCAATATAAACACCATTTATAGAGTATACATCTAATCCAATTATGTCTGTTACTGTATCTGGCCGTGCTTTTTTACTGCTCGTTATACTTGTTGTACTTGTTGACATTTATATATAATATATAAACTAAACTATGTATTAAAACTATCGCATATTTAATTCCAGAAATTTTTAAGCGTTTCTGAAATATCCTCTTTATCTACTACTGTTAGTTCATTTTGTTCATCAGAACCGAGATAATTTTGAACGCTATCCCAACCAGACTCATTTGTATATCTTTCGTCAATTAAAATTCGCGCTCCAACATCATAATCTGTTCTAATAACGCGACCGATTGCTTGTCTAGATTTCCATACAGCAGGTATTGTGAATGCTAAATTAAAGCCATTTCCATCAAAAACAGCATCATATGCTGCTCTAACAGCTTTCATATAATCTGAAGATGTATTTGTAATTGGAACACCACAAATAATAACATTATTCAATCTATCTCCAATATAATCAACACCCTCAATTAATGTTCCTCCAGCAGCCGTAATCAATACAGAGTTTTCACTCTCAAAGAAATTATTTTTCAATTCTGAAGTGATATCATTAGAAGAACTTTCATCAATAAATATATTATCTACAGGACAATTATATGAATCATTTAACAATGAACCAATCCATTGGGCTTCTTTATAATTCGGCATAACAATAAGTGTATTTCCTTCTGTATTTGACAAGATATCAAACATTATGTCATGATATTCCTTTCGCGTGTCTGTATCTAGGCTAGCTTTACCGAAATTATTAAATGGATTACCTCTGTTTGAATATTTAAATTTCGAAGCTTCAACACCTAATGTAATTCTATTTTCCTCAGGGAATGCCAATCCGAATTGACAATTATAGACATTCCTTCCTTCATCTTCTAAAATATCAATACCCACCGTTTTATTATAAATATCAATAGGTTCCAATGTTGCACTCATTAATGTTGTTCCATGAAATGTATCTAAAATTTCCGCAATTTCATCCCTTGGAATACAATTATGAAGTGTTAATTCTGCTTTATAATCACTCTGCCAAGATTCAACAGGTTCTAACATAAGTTGATACCTTTCTTCAATCTCAATAGAACGATAATATCTTTTGTGTCCTTTATTATGCCATTTGCTTAATAATTCTCCAACAGATTTTGCTCTCGTTCGTTTTGTAACAGAAGAATCCGTAAATTTATTTCGTGCTGTATGTACAACTTTACCAATTTTAGATGCATTTTTCATAATATTATTAGAATGCATACCTAATTCAGTCCACGTTGTTAAATCATCATAATCTGGTTTTGAAGGGTCACGAAGTTGAATTGAACTATCTTCCGAAATAGAATCAATATCATTTACTTTAGTCGTAACAAAATTTTCAACATCTTCAAGATAATATACATATGTATCTAATTCATCAGGGTATACTCTTGTTGAATTTAATACTTTTTTAATATCCTCTCTTGCATCCAAAATATCACTATATCTATTGATTATAGTTCCATTCTCTTTAACAATTTTATCTAATTCATTAGCTAATGATTGGTGGTTTTCATTTAATAAAGAACTAGATTCATCTTGTGCAGCTTCATTAAGGATTCTTTTTGCATCAGCATTCGATAATTGAGCTATTTTATAAATTAAACTAATCTCACGAATTTCTACTTGTGATTTTATAATCGATTCTAGTGAAGAACTTGTAGACAAAAATTTTCTAACTCTTGCGCATAAATTATGTGCTTCATCAAAAATTGTAATTGTTTCATCATTAATTAATGGAAACGTAACTCTATCCACAGTTTTGGGGTCAAAAATATGATTATAATTACCAATAACAACATCAACAAATTCAAGAGATACGCGCATAATTGAATGAGGACATAATCCTTCTTTCGAACAAGTTTCTCTCAAATCTGGTGCTGTTAATAAGCCTTCATTACTTGTGCTAAACGGAATCATCTCTCTAATATCTCTATCTTCTTTATCATAAAATTCTTTTTCAGCCCTATATTTTGCATAGTACGGGTCGTACTCGATATCTCGAAGTTCCGGTATTTTTGTAGAATAAGCATACTTATCTGAAGAACTAGACTGCTTTTCTGCTTCCAAATATAAATCTTCAAAACTATAATCATAATCTTCTTCTAAAATACGAGCACCATCACGAAGCTTATCAATAGATGCATAATCATTATATTCAAGAACACCTTGTTCAACGTAAGGGTGTAAATCTGAAACACTAACAAGTGTCAAAGCCGTAACTTTCTCAACTTCATCCGGCGTTTTTTCATTAATACGTTTAATCTCATCTTGAAATGCCGCCATTTGTTGTTTCACGCTCGTTACAATAAAAACCCGTCTAGGAACGGTTTCTTCATCAAAAACATATGAAATTGAAGGCACAAGAGCGGTCAACGTTTTACCAGTTCCACAAGCACCTTCCATTGAAACAATACCTCTATTTTTCATAGCTTTATTTACAATTTTCATTCCCTCTTTCTGTGCATCACGAGGCGTATCATAAGGGAAAAAACGCGCATACGTATTCATTAAAGTACTCATTACAATACGATAAGTAAAACAACAATATAAGAGTTTGGATTTCTATTTATTTTCTCTTAAAGCATCTCTTGCAGCTTCATATTCTCTATATCCCTTCGCACCCAATTCATTTTTATCAATAGAATCTAACTGTTCTTCAATATGTTCTAATACACCAGCACCCCCACCATCTGTATGAGCACGTAATAAATCAATAATAACTTCACCATGAGAAGGATGTGGATAACACCACCCACCTAAAACACTACCTTTCAATTCATGCGTTAATTCTCTAAATTTAGGTTCATTTAAATAACGTCTGAAAAAATACAACTTATAATGTTCTACAGCACCAGAATACCCTTTCTTAGCATGGTCAAAAGGATTCATAAATGGCGAATCATCTAAATCATACGATTTATTCTCTGAACCAATATAATAATCAACCTCACTTAACTCAAAATTTTCTAAATTAACTAACTTAGTTTCAGCATCATCATATGGATATACTTTATCTTTAGGCATACATTAATTTAAGATATAATAGACCATAAGTTTTATTAATAAACTATCAGATTTAAACTATCGGATGATAAATCCGACCACTAAGACTTGAATCCCATACCGTAACATTATCACTCCCCGACAAAATAATAACTGTATGAGGTCTTTCATCAAATTTCATACAACGACTTTCCCAACAACCTTTAATACCCTGAGCAATATCTTTCTTCTGGTCTTCAAAAACAGAATACTCATTATAATTTCTTAATCGAATTCCAACAGTAACTCCCATATTTCCAGCTTTGCGTAATACATTAATTGCTTTATCTGCCTGATTCTTATCTTCCAAATCAAAATCATACGTTGTATCTAATTCGGGAAATACAGAATTCATTACTTCATCTGCTTTTTCTGAACTAAAATGTGATGCATATCCCCGCTGAACATTTCTAAGGTGTCTTTCTTTATCAGACATAGTAAATACTTAGAAAAACGTGGTTAAATATTTATTGATTAATCCCGTATAGTTTTAGAATTAATTGTACAATTAATTTAAAATATAACTACAACTAAACAAATTAATTTAACAAAATATAAAAATGATATAACTAATTGTATTGATATTGAAAAATATATTAAATCTAAATTTAAAGGATTAAAACCAAAAATAATTTTGATTATAAACAAATTTATGATAAAATAACAAGTGTATTTATTATATTTAATTTAAAATTAAAAATAAAATAAATTATAAAAATATCAAAATTAGAAAATAATCTTTAAATAAATAATATTACGAATCATATATAACTAAAAGACTAAATAGTTTCAGCAAGAATAAATACTTTCGTTCCCTCTCCTAAAGTATCAGAGACAGGTTCTACATCTTGAATATCATAATTATTTTTCTTAAGGTTTTCAATCGTCTTCTCTTTTCCCGCCATCGACCAATGCATTTCTTCACCCGTATCAAGCCATGAAGAATTTGAATTAATCCATTCATCTGAACCTTCAACAAGAATTAAAGGACTTTCAGGCATCAAAACCCTATGAAATTCTTGAAGAACTTGCGTATGAAATTTAATGGGTATATGAATATATGAATAAAATGAGACTACCCCGTTAAACGAATTATCTTTAAATGGAAGTTTTACCATATCTCCTTGGATAAATGGCATTTCATCCATATCTCCATCATATGTTTTAAGTTGATTTAAAGAAATATCAAATCCAACTGTCGTAATATTATCGAGTTCTAATGGAACGCCACCACAACCGGCATCCAAAATAAGCGTATTTTCTGGTACTTGATTTTTAAATTTTTCTAAAATTTCATAATTAAAATTATCATTTTCTTGTATTTTATTATAATATTGATTTGCTATATTATCATACGATTTCTGAATTTCTATACGTTTATCCATATAAAACATATATATTTTGTATAACTTAAAATTATTGAATTTAAAATTTTTATAATATATAAATAATATATAAATTAATAAGGTTTTAAACACTATTAAGAAACGATATGACAAAAATTGAATCAGATTCATTAAATATAGAAAAAGAATTACTTGTAAAGAATGGTGAAACAGATAAAAAATATGCTGGTGAGTGGATTCAATCAATTTATAAACAAGAAGATTATATAACATTTGGTTATTTCAAAGATGAAATCAGAGGATTATACCAAGCTGGTAGAGTCCCTATAGAATCACTAAATCAAAATCTAAGTATATATGGCCAAGATGAAGATACTAGAAATTACCTAATTAATACAATATTGCTACAATTAATATACAATGATAAAAAATGTATTCATATCGGAAAAAATGATGCATTAATTTCAAAAATACCCAAAAACAGAATCGATGATTTAATAAAAATAAATTCAGAAAAACAATTAAAAAACATAAATAAATTGTCTATTTCAAATAACCCTATCGTATTAATTGATACACATGACATAAATTATGATTTCTTATTTAATGAAGGAATGAAAAATATGTTATCTTACACAAATATAAATACATACATATCAATAACAGACGCAGATAAATATATGTCCGAAAATCAATCATACCTCACAAAACAAATATTCAAAAACGATTATAACTTTATTATATCTAGTTTTGTTCCAAGCAATTATCCTACTTCCGTTCAAAATAAATTAAATGATATTAAACATCATCTTTCATTTAACCCCGGTGGTAATCCTAATGACGGCAGTTATTGTGCTAAATTAATAGGTGAAACTAATGCTTGGGAATTAGGTGATTTATCTGATGATATGTTTATGGGTCGATTTATTGTCGGAGAAAATCATCTAACAAATGCTGTTCCTATGAATATCCTACCAGAAATGAAACCTATAAGATAACATAATAAAAAATTGATATCTGAAGATTTTAATAAATTTGACGGCATAATTGATAATATAATTGTGTATGTGATTACCATTTGTTAGAAAATTAAATTGAAAAAATTATTATAATCAACCATGGTCATAAATTTATGAATATTTTATAATATATCCAATAAACATATATGTTAA
>LFCJ01000038.1_pt1 | contig 66146 bp, 68 predicted proteins | sample 643141 | NCBI WGS metagenome assembly LFCJ01 (sample SAMN03766243, study PRJNA286221) | soda lake metagenome | biome: soda lake; feature: Kulunda steppe; material: water; isolation source: sample B1-Br-g2 brine of Lake Bitter-1 | place: Russia: Kulunda steppe | collected 2010-07
ACGGCCGTCACCTCCTCGAGACTGCGTGGGATGCCCTCCTTGCGACAGGCGGTGTAGAGTGAACTCGTTGCGACGCCCTCGATGGAGCGTCCACGGATGAGGTCACGTTCGAGGGCCTGTCGGTAGATGACACTCGCAGTCTCTTTGACCGGGGTTGGGACGCCCAAGGCGCTTGCCATCCGGTCGATTTCGCTCAAGGCGTACTTGAGGTTGCGTTCACCGGCATTTTTGGTTCGAATTCGCTCCTGCCAGACGCGGAGTCTGTGCAGCTGGCCGTGTTTGTTGGCGGACATCGAGTGGCCGTTTGCATCGCGATTTCGCCAGTCGATGGTCGTCGTCAGTCCACGGTCATGCATCGACTCGGTCAGTGGTGCGCCAACGCGAGACAGCTCCTCGTGTTCCTGGGCGTTGAACGCCCGCCACTCCGGGCCGTAGTCGATGGGCTCTTCGCTCAAGACGAGGCCACACTCTCGACAGACCCGTTCGCCGCGGTCAGGGTCTTGGACGATCGTCGCGGTCTCGCAATCTGGACAGCCGTCGCGTTCGTGTTTGCGCTCGCGCTCGCTGTCCGTTGATTCGTTTCTGGCGTGAGTGCTGATGGACCGAGTCATCAGTGAACAAGGGGAGTCCCCCTGCTATTGTAAGGGGTTCACATGGTTTCGTGGGAAAGAGCGACTTACTGATCTGCAAAAAGTGGTCGCCGCAGTGGCAACCAACGCAGAGCCGTGTCCCACCGTGCTCGTGAGCCATCTATCTGGCCCAGTCTTCAGTAAGCCACTCCAACACATGAACGTGCACAATCGTTACTGTATATTCCAGTCATACCTTCAGACGGTTCTTGCCTAATTTGTGCTTTCGAAGCAAAACTGTCGGTCGTGTTTATGTCGGGAGCGTAGAAAGTGGTTTGTCTACTACTGTATGATTGTCGCAGGATTGCACATAACCGAACCGTCCACCCGCCGTATCGTTTCACATTCACGCCCACACCCCAAAGAGAGACCAGGATACCTAACACCGAGTACACCCCGGAACGATAGAATCCTCGAGCCTCTTCGAGTGAGCAACGACGTCTTCGGTTTGCAATCGGTGCAAAACGTAACCGTATTTAAGACTATTTGCGTTGCCGTACAGAATAGTATGCAAGCCGTGATTGGGAACACCAATTCACCACGACGGATCTCGTTGGGGGAGCGCTTCCAATTTTTGGATCGGATGAGTACCCAGCAGTTGCACGGAGGCTGTCAGTAATGTCGTCTGTCGATACATCACTTCCCGAAGAAATCACGTCTGTGACGGGAAACAGTGGGGGGCAACTTTCAAAAGACGTTATTTTTGAGCTGTTGAAAAATCGGCGGCGAAGAGAAGTGCTCAGCTATCTACTCGAGACTGAACAGACGGTCACGTTGGGTGAACTAGCAGAGCAGATTGCTGCGTGGGAGAACAATACCGATATTAATGCGTTGAGTTCCGATCAACGAAAACGAGTCTACGTGGCGCTCTACCAGACACATCTGCCGAAGATGGACGACGCGGGCATCATCGAATACGACCAGAATAGGGGGCTGATCACGCTCTCGGATAATGCTGACCTGTTGATGATGTATCTCGATACGGATACGCACCGACAGGATCGGTGGGACCGCTGGTATGCGGGGGTGAGCGTCATTGGGCTTCTCGCCGTCGGGGGCGCGTACCTCCAGTTGCCACTGCTTTCAATTATTCCAGCTATCGCTGTAGCGACGATTGTCGTTGCCTCGTTTTTACTTCTCTCGCTCGTCCACTTCGTTGTTAACCATCGGCTGCAACAGGTTGTCGACAACAAACTGTCCCGAATTGAGTGATCGAAGAAGACTTTTTACGCCCCACTAGCCTACGTCCACGTGGCTCCCGACGACCGCGATCCAGTACCGGAACAGTTCGCGTGCCAGCAACTTGTTACCGGCGCGGGAGCCTTTCTCTGCCCGTCAGTGATCACGGACGTTGTACTGGACATCGACAGCCGCACCGCCAGTCAATGAAAAGTCAGTGATATCACCGTTGAACCAGAAAGCATCCCGCCAGTTCGCAACCGATCCAGTCACCTGTTGGCCGTCGATGACATCATCACTGTCGATAGTTGCCCCATCGTACTCCGATTTTGTAACCTCGCCGTCAACGGCAAACGCGTAGGTACTCGTCCCCTCGTTATCCGAACCATCGATCACGATAACGTGTGGAAGTAACGGCTCCGAACCGACATCGTCAGGGTCGACTCGCTCGCTATCGAGATAGACGTGTGCGTCACCATCGACGAACCGAAGATCCGAAAGCGTCCCCGAAAACCGGTATCGGGTTACGCCACGCTCGATTGAGCCCTCGACTGAGCCACCCGAGACAACCGACGCCTCATCTGTCTCCTCGAGCGTTCCATCGACCGTAAACTCGTAGCTCGAGGGGATTCCGCGCCCGACAAACGTAACTTGGCGTGGATACTCCTGACCGTACTCCGCAGGATCAACGACCTCACCGTCGACGATCGCCCGCGCGTCGCCATCGATGGCAAGCGTTTCCAACTCACCGGAGAATCGAAACGCGTCTCGCCATGTTGCAACCGTCCCGCTGATTGACCCGTCGTCGATCTGCACATCGTCATCGACTGCGCCACCGCTGTCAGTTGCAGACTCAAGGGTGCCGGAAACTGACAGCTCATACTGGCTGACAGCGTCGGTTCCGACGCCATCGATGATGATGGTGTGTTCGAGTTCATCACTCAGGCCATCGGTTTCATCGCTTGCATCTGCCTCACCACTGGCGCCAGCCGCAGCCTCCGCCGCTGTTTCAGGCACTCCCTCAGGGAAAAACGATTCTGGGTTCGTGCCGTTTCCACCCTGCTGTTGAATCTGTGAATTGCCGCGTGTCGTGAGGTCACCACTCGAATACTCGGTGTCGGTAAGCCTGACGACGGTTCGCCCGGAGTGTGCACCGGCGCGGATGGCGTGGTGACGGCCACGCGCGTTCAGATGGCAGTTTTCGACCTCGATCGGACCGGGAGCCCATGCCCAGAGGCCGCGTCCGTCGTGGTCCTCGGCCGTAAGTTCGAAGACGCTGTTAGTGAGTTTGCTGCCCGCCGAGCCGAGGCGATAGGTTGACACCCAGTTGTTTGCCCCATAACAGCGGTCGATATGGACGGTGCCGCCGCCGCGGCCAGCTGGCGCTGAAGCGTAAATGCCATTGTCCGGGAAGCCTTGGACGTTGATCGCCCGCATCGTCAGATGGCCGTTGTGTTGTGGATCGACCCAAATACCGGTTTGGTGGGTGCTCGAGGAGCCCATCACGGCGCCGTCAGCGAGATAAATATTCTCCATGAGCGACTCGCCGCTGCCGGTGTCGGCGACGCCGAAACAACTGTCGGGCTGTTGGGCGTTGATCCGGCCGCTGATTGCAAGATTTCGGATCGTCCAGTTCGTTCCTTTGGCGATAATAACCGGCCGAGCGTTGTTGGCTGAGCAATCGATGAGGACGTTTTCAAACGTTTCACCGGAGCCGACGGTGAACACTCGACGCTCGCCCGCCTCGAGGGTAAATACGTCATACTCCGAGTCGTCTGCACTTGCGGTTGCAACCGCTGTTGCCCCTGCAGCTATCGTCGCACCAGCCAGCCCCAAATAGGACCGACGGCCGAGTAATCCAGTCTTACCCGATTGTTTATCGGGTACATCGTCGTCTGTGTCTGAACGTTCGCGTGCCATGCAAATTGATAACTACAGGATACTCGTATAAATCTTTCTGCCGATATATCCATAAAATTTACTGATTGTAAAATTTTTAGAACTTTTCATTCAGTAATTCTTCTATAAAGTACCTCGAGGAAAGGTATGTTTGACAAACGTTCATCGCTGGTAACAACGTATTACCGTTCCTATCGCGTTTGAACAGTGTCCGAATCCGAGTGAAAAAGGTGGTATCGCAGGTGGTCGAACCGACTACTCACCGTCAACCGCATCGAGCGCACTTTCGGGGACTCCCTCCGGCATAAACGCCGAGGGGTCGGTGCCAACATCCGCTGCGACCTCGAGGCTGCCGCCTGACTCCTCGATGCCACTATTAAATCCGGTGTCGTAGTCGGTGTCAGCGACTGTCGCAGTCGTTGGCCCACTCGAGCCACCCAGATCGATCGCGTACTGCCGGCCGTTCATCTCGAGTTGGCAGCCCTCGATTTCGACCGGACCCGGACTCCATGCCCAGATTCCGCGTCCGTCGTAGCCCGAGTCATCGAGACGAACACTCGAGTTGGTGACCTGACTTCCCTGCGAACCAATGCGGTAGTGAGAGACGTAGCAGTTTGCAGCATAACAGCGGTCGATGTGGACCGTCCCACCACCAGCGCCGCCAGGGGCGGAGGCGTACACTCCGTTGTCGGGGAACTCTTGAACGTTCAGGTGACGAATATCGAGGTGCCCGGAATGATCGGGGCTCACCCAGACTCCCGTCTCGGCTGTGGCTGCACCGGCATCGGTCGAGCCATCACCGAGATAGACGTTTTCGAGCGTACTCGAACCGCCCTCGGTGTCGGCAACACCAAAAATCGCACCGGGCTGGCCGACGTCAAGCTGACCGTCGATGGCGACGTTTCGGATCGTCCAGTCGGTGCCGTAGGCAGTAATCGTGACGCGAGCGTTGGGTGCCGAACAGTCGACTAAGACGTTCTCAAAGGTGCCACCGCTTTCGACCTCGATGACACGGTTTTCACCATTCTCGAGCGTAATGGTTTCATACGGCTCGTCTGCGGTTGTCGTGCCAATCACTCCAAGCGCCGCGAGTGCCCCGAGTGAGCCAAGACAGGCGCGTCGGGAGCAGCGTGGTCGATCAAGTGGTGGGATGTCCGCACTGGTACTCCGCGATTTCTGCGACATACGTACGGGTAACCCGAGGTTTTTCTTATAAACTTTTTCTTGTCATTATTATTAGTATTTTCTGAGTATCTCTAAAACTGATGGAAACTCACAACGAGTCGGTGACAGTTTTGAACAATTCTGAACAACAGTTTATGTACTGTTCAACTGATATTATTTGGTAACTGAATTCAAACGCAGCGAGAAACGCGGCCAGCACGCCTACTCGCAATAGGGTACGCAGAACGGTTTCGACCGATCAGCTGGTGTCCTGTTCGGCAAACGTCACTGTCCAATTTGTGCGGTCTGTAATCGCTCGCCCCGCGATAGTCCACTCGTGCCCATCGTCATCTGCAAGCGGATAGCCGACTTGCGTCGTTGGAACCGATACCTTTGAGAGCGGAAACGAACAATCGTCGTGAAACCCAAACTGCCGAAGCAGCGAGGGCGGAAGCACGCGCCCGCTTGCAGCAATCGTATCATGGTCGGCACAGTCCGCACAGATTCGGGCTACGAGCGCGGTCAACCCGTCATCCCTGTTTGGCGCGTCTGCGAGCGGGACGATATCGGTAAGCTGTGTCACCGTTGAGCCAGCTGTTTCCCGGGTACCCGTAATAATGCCGGCAATCGGCGTCCCGTGTCGGCTCGCCACGTACGCCGTGTACTCCCACTTTGGATTCTCAAACCGCCACCCGTAGAACGTCTCATCTCGAGTTGCATGGAACGTCGGCGGTGTCGATCTCCCGGCCAACGAAACGAACGTCTCGACTGGAATCTGGTCGAACCGTTCTACAACAACGCTCGAGGGAGGCGAGACGATCCGGTCACGGGCTTGCAGATAGCCCGCTGTGACTCCCTCAAGTGCCTCTGCAAATGGCTGCAGCCGGTCATCATCCTCCAAGAGGGCCGCCGGGCGCTGAATCCGATACCACGTCGAAAGCTGTTCGACGATCTCCCAGCCGTGTTTACAACTCCCTGAGAGTGTCAACTCATTTGGAAAATTAAAGAACAGCGCCGGCTCTCGGTCAGCGTAGTAGGTTTTAAGTCGCTCAGTCGTCCGAGAATAGAGTCCCCGGCGGCGGTGGTCCGGATGGACCATGACATCCGCCGGTTGGTAGGCAGTCAACCGGCGCTGGCCGGCCTGCAACTCGAGGGCGAAACAGGGTTTTGTTCCGACAACCGTTCGGTCAGTGACGGCGACGATCATCGGAACGTGATCGGTGTAGGGATTGTCCTCGTATTTCCAAGCAAACCAGTCGCTGCAAGCATCGCCCAGTACCGTCTCATAGAGCGAGAGGAAATCGTCCCGGTCGCTCGGCTCGTACGGTCTGATCTCGTAGCTGTCGGCCTCACTCTCACTTTCAGCACCATCCGTCGGCGTCTCGTCCGTCCGTGTCGTTGATGAATGATCTGTCGCCATAGGTTAATCGTCCTGTGTGCCGCCGTCAGAGACTCCAATGGGGTCACGTTCGCTCTCCGTTTGTGTCTCGAACCCTGTGGCTCGGTCGGGTTCGAGCAACTCCTCGCGGTGTTCATCGAGCAGCGGGGCCCGGTCGCCAGGTTCGGGCGGTGTTTTCGTCATTTTGATCGGCGTCCCGGCGATCGTCACCGTCTCGTCGGTTCCTGGCAATGCAGACTCGATAAGCATTTTTCGACGAGTCGCATGCTCACACTCATAGACGTCCGCGACGGTTTGCACTGGCCCGCTTGGAACGGCCGGGTTGAGTGCCTCGAGTGCATCGTCGACGGTTCGGTCAGCCACCCAGCTCGCAATGGCTTCCCGAAGCTCATCGCGGTGCTCGAGACGATCATTGGCGTGTGGGTAGGCGACCGCCCACTCGGGACGATCCATCGCTTCACAGAGCGCCTGCCAGTGGTTATCTCCGAGGGCGGCAACAACGATGTAGCCGTCTTCGGCCTCGAAGGCGTTGTACGGAAACAGCGTTGGATGTGAGTTCCCCTGTCTCTTAGGCGCCTCTTCAGTGAGCGAATACTGATAGACGGTTCGCTCTGCGAGGCTGATCATACTGTCGTACATGGCGGTATCGACAAACTGACCGACGCCAGTCTGTTCCCGGTAGTGAAGTGCTGCCAGAATGTTGACCGCATGCAAGACACCGGTAAAGATATCACCGACGCCGAGCCCGACTTTCGTCGGTGGACCGGATTCGTGACCGGTCATATGCATCACCCCACCCATCGCTTGGGCAACGAGATCGAACGCCGGTTCGTTCTGTTTCGGTGTCGACCCAGTTCGAGGATCTCCAAACCCACGCATCGAGGCGTAAATGAGTTCGGGATTGATCGCTGTGAGCCGTTCGTACTCGAGATTGAACTTTTCCATCGTCCCGACGCGAAAGTTCTCGACGAGCACGTCGGCTTGCTCGACGAGTCGCCGAAAGTCATCGCGATCAGCTGGCTCGTTGAAATCAAGCTCGACGCTCCGTTTGCCTCGGTTTACACTCTGAAAGTAGCCGCCGTAGGCATCCGCTGTAGAATGAAACGGTGGCGTCTCTCGGACGAAGTCACCGCCGGGCGGCTCGACTTTTACTACGTCAGCACCGAGATCAGCTAGGAGCATCGTACAGTAGGGACCGCCGAGGACCCTCGTCAGATCCAGTACACATACGTCGTCGAGGGCAGGCATGTATCAACAGTGGTGGCTGTTCGATGGCTTTGTTATGCGTCGGTTTCAGTGGGTAGGGACCAGCTTCCGCCTACAGAACCCATTATAGGTCTTCAGAAACGGCGTACATCCGGAACTCGCCGTTGGTCAGGATCTTGTTCGCCCCCTGATCCGATTCGACCCCCTCGAGAGCCGCCTGTTGATGATGAAGTTCACCATAGACCTCGAGTTCCCGTGTTTCGTCATGAGAGGTGACCAGGAAATAGTACCGATCCGGTGGGAAGGCCCCGGGGTAATCACCTGCATTGAACGCCGCAGGGTCGACCGTCGCATCGGGACCGGCAGCATAGCCACGCTCTGACACTTCTACGCCGTCGAGACCGTGTGAATACCGAGTGACGCCGAAGCCAAAGCCAGCCAACGGTGTCTCCGATTCAGCATGCGTGAACGCTGAGTTGTAGCCGTGGTAGGTACCGTCACTCACGTGTTGGGTTGGGCTGTAAATCAGCGGTGAGGCAAACACAGTCATCAACGATAGGACAAGACAGACACCGACAAAGGAGACGGCAACGGTATTTGCTCCCGGTGTCGTAATCACGCCGCTGAGCCAGCCAAAGCCGTGGCCGAGTGCAACCCCACCGAGGATTGTCAGAAGGACATAAATGAAACCGACTTGGCGGAACGCCATCGTTGGTGTCCCAACAGCATACACGACGAACATCAGTCCAAGCGGAACGAGCGCGACCCCCAAGTAGGTAATCAGTGAGGTAAGGTCTCCGTCAGTGCGTGTTCGTCCAAGCCAGGTGAGCAGCACAAACAGTGCGACGACGATTCCAATTACCGCACTGACTAAGAACATTTTCACGAACAGTTCCCCTAAACTCCCACCGATTTCAGTGAGTGAACCTCCCCGTTGTCCGACCTCCGACCCAGCCCCCACATCTGCTGAGAAGATTCCCGAAACCAACCCAGCAAAGGCCCGACGAAAGCGCTCGTTTGCGGCTGCCCACACGAGGAAAATACCGCCCAAAACGAAAGTATGAGAGTAGGCTGCGCTGTGGTGGCTCATCGGGTGGTCCGATTGCCACCAACGGGAAACAAACTGAATCGCACTCACCGCACCAAAGATGATAACCACGTTTATCATCTGCTGTGGATGAATAAGCAACAACCCAATCGCCGAAAGAAAGACCAGCAGACTAAACGGCGAAACGCCCGCAGGCAACGTCGAGGCACCAGGCTGCCGGCGCATATATGCCACGAACGCAAAGAGCACCACTGGAACCAGAAACAGCGCATTCGAGTTCGTATGCGCCCCCATATGTGTCGCAACGTTATTGATTGGCAAGACGAACCACGAGACGATCGCCCCAAAGGCCACAGCGAGCCCACTTCCGGTCATATCCCGAACGACCAACGGCACGAACATGACGAACGGGACGAAAAAGATTACAATCGTCAGCAACATCGCCCGCTCGAGTGGCACTCCCCCGACGAGGCTGATCGCCGCTGTCAGACTATGGAGCGATGGATAGAACAACTCGTGGGGATACATTGAGCCAGCGAGGAAATCTCTCGTCCATCCAAGGTGTGTCATCGCATCACCCATCCCAGCAAATCGATAGTTTCGCAGCGACGGCAGACTGACAATCGTCGTCACCGACAACGCCCCAAGTGAGATTGCGATTGCTTGGGTGCGCCCACGCGTCGAGAGAGTCGTTGCGACCGCAATTGCCAGCGCCACCGATAGTGCTGCCCACGTTCCGCCTGGCGTTGCGGTGTAGATTGACGCCTCATAGGCCCCCGCAGGGGAGCCTCTTGCAATCACGATCGCTGCACTCACGGCAAAGAATCCGATCGCAAGCACGACGTTCAACAGCGGTCGCCTCATCGGATATCACCCACCACCGGAACGGCCTCCGGCAGCGATAGGACAGACATAGCTGAGTGACTCGCATAGAGAACTGATTGTTATAGGTCGCCTACGATTGTGTTCGTCTCCGCTCTGTTCGGCCCACTCGGCCTGTGTGGCCGCTCCGTTCCAAATCGCGACCTTCTCGGCTGATACCGGCCGTAGCGGTTCCTTTCTTGCCAGTCGAACCAATCAACGATTCACCCCGTTTTTATAATCGGTCGTGGCAGTCAGCGGATAGAGACAGTCCACCTATACACGACTCACCTATGGCTCACTCGACTTCCACCCCGGCGATCCGTATCGACCGTCCAACGACCGACGGAACAACCCTCGAGTGTCAGGTACGACCGACAGCAGACCTCGAGCGTTTTTTCACCGACGAACCGTTTCGAATCGAGTACGACACCCAAATCGATTCCGTGCCAGAGGGCATTCTCGTCATTCCAGTCCTCGCACACGTCAGTCCCGTCGCGTGGGCCACCGGAAGCGATGTTTACGTCGACGAGGTAGACGCCACCTTTGCCCGAGCGCTCGAGGATGTCAAAGCCAGCCTACTCTCGATGTATGACTTCCTCGAGGGTGGTGGCTTGTACGCTCGAGAGACACGTGAACTGGAGCCAGCCGGCACGGACGACCACGGACTCCTGTTTACTGGTGGCGTCGACTCGACGTGTTCGTACGTCCGGCATCGCGAGGACGACCCAACGCTGATCAGCATCCGTGGCTGGACGATCACCCCCGAGGCGGCCGACGACGACGACTGGTACCATCTCAAACGGCGGGTCGGTGGCTTTGCCGATAACAACGGCCTCGAAAGCCAGTTCATCGACGCAAACATGCTTTCAGTGCTCGACCACGCCATGTTGCTCGCCCACTTCAAACGATACGTCGACGGCGGCTGGTACAGCTCCGTCGGCCACGGCCTCGGCCTGTTGGGTCTCTGTGCCCCGATGGCCTACGCCCGCGGTATGGAATCGTTGTGGGTCGCTGCAACCCATTGGGACGGAATTGACCTCGAGTGGGGCTCTCGACCCGACATCGATGAGTACGTCCGCTGGAGTGGGACCCAGTGTCATCACGATGCCTACCAACTCACCCGACAGGAGCGCATAGATGCGTTGGCAGCCTACGTCCGAGAGGGTAACGACCTTGAGTTACAGACCTGCAACATCCGGATGGATGGTAACTGTGGCGAGTGTGAGAAGTGCTACCGGACGGCAATTGGTCTGCGACTGTCTGGACTCAACCCAGCCGATCACGGCTACGAATTCGATCACACCGATTATGCCGCCGTTCGACGCGCCTTCGAGAGCGGTAAGTGGATTCTCGGCCAAGACGAACGCTATATGTGGGCCGATATCCGTGACCGGGTCCTCGAGACCGACCCCGAGTCGGCTGCCGAACGAGCCTTCTTCATCTGGTTGATCGACGCCGATCTCGAGGAGTTGGTCTCGGAATCGAAATCTCCGTTGCATCACCGCCTCTTGCGGGCAGGTGCCCGTAACGCCCCTAACAGCGTCTATACGACGCTGTATCCAGCGTGGAAGGGAGCAAAACAGCGGTATGGACGAGTCCGCTAAGAGTTCTCAGAGGTTATTCGCTGTCAGTATGTATCGCCGTATCGAGCAATCATAACCCGACAGCAGCAAGCAGAGGAACGCCACTGGCTACCGCACCGAGAAGATAGCCGCTGATTGCGCCACCGTTGAGTAATGGCAGTCCGGCATGAGCTCGCCCCTGTAAGACCATATACAACAGGACGAGCAATCCGGCAAGTGTCCCGACCATCGCACCGAGAGCCGCCAAATTAAGCGCAATAAACGGAATCTCGAGTGTGCCACTGTCGATGAAAAACGCCGCACTCGCCACGAGAATCGTCGGAATAACCGCATCACCGAGTCCAACAAAGAGAGCATCGCGCTCGAGTTCGGGCTCCTCGCCCGCTTCGGTCGCTGACTCCTCGTGACTGCTCCCTTCCTTTGTCTCAGCTTCCTCACCCGGTGTCTGCTGGCTATCCGGCGATTCGTCTTCAATGACACCGTCAGTGCTCCCAGTCGCGAGATAGGAATACGGGAGCGTCGTCGGGATGACGAAAATAACGGGGAGTTTGAGATCCATCACCCCATCAGCCAGCGAGAGCATGTGTTTTGTTTTGTAGACACTGATCGCATCATAGACGGCGAGGACGGTGAGCAGTACAAGTGCCGGCAGCAGGCCGAAACTGATGCCAAACATCCCCGCTGCACCAGCCCCAACGATGACACCGGCAATGTTGATTACGTACCACTCTGGATAGAACCAGAGCCCAACGCCAACGGCAACACCCAGTCCTAACGAGAGGATATCGACTGACCCCACGAGTACGGCGATTGGAATCACCACCGCAAACACGTACCACGAGAGGACGGCACAGACGGTGACCATTACTGCCCGAATTAACCATTCAACATTGTAACGAAAGGTCAGCAAAATAAAGCCGGTCGCGACAATGATCACGCCGATGTACAGGAGGCTGTTGACCGGATCATCCGGATCCTCGACCACCTGATACTCAGCATCAACAAACGGCTCAACCAGCGCAAGCGACCCCAGTTGGACCGCCAAAAACAACAAGACCGTCACGCCAACGGCCCCTAAAATTCGCCCTCGAGCGTTCATGGCTCCGGATTGGCAGGCCGCTCGTATTGGTGTTGCGCTCTCTGGGAGTCTCGTCTCACTGTCCACGTACTACGCTGGACTTGTGAGCGCGTGACGGCCAACGATAGCGAGTATGACTCCAATCAACGCCCCGAGCGCAAGGAGCAACCCGAAGCCGGGTTGGTCATCATCCATGCTGTCATCCGTCTGGTTCTCGTCTGGCACATCTGACACATCATCCTCGATATCCTCTTCCAGAGAGTCATCCGCTACCTCCTCGACGGTCATCGCTCCCTCGAGTGTCCCCACATCCGTCATGAACCCATAACTGTAGGTTCCTGCTTCATCCGGAGCCGTTGTGTTGAAGGTGGTCGTCGCAGACGCCGACTCCTCGAGGGTCAACTCCTGGCTGTCAACCGTCGTACCGTTGAACTGGTAGGCAACATCCTGTATGCCCGTTGCGTTCCCAGTGTTCGTCACCGTGGCAGACACGTTGAAAGGATCACCAGGCTCGAGGGCCACAGACGCAGGCTCGAGATCACTCAGTTCGAACACCGCTTGGCCTTCCTCGTCGCCGTTATCCGTTCCCGCTGTCGAGGTAACACCCGTGTCTGTCACCTCGAGGACGAACGAGTAATCGCCGGGGTCGACGGCCCTGAAGTCCGCACTCAGCGCCCTGTCGCTAAACCCACGGAGAACAATGACGTCATCGTCCGCATACGCATCGTACGTCGAGTGGCCACTCGCGAACGGCAGGCGATCCGCTCGTGGATCGTTAGTCTCCCGCTGGTCGCCACTGCCACGGAACATCGCTTCGAGGTCGCCGTACTCGAGCCCATCAGCACTCACGTTCACATTGTATCGGGCTCGGTTGGATTCAATCTCGAGTGCGACATCCTCATCACTAGTCGTAATCCGATCTGTTTCCCACCCCACCGAAAGCGTCTGGACGTTCACTTCAAATGGCTCTCCGTCGCTTGCGGTCCCGGTTGCAACACCGTCACTCCCAAATTCCACGATGGAACTTCGCTCGCCAGCGGGGACGATGACATAACTCCCTTCCAACGAATTCGTCTCGAGTTCGTACTGGTCGTTCTCATCGAGGGTGAATTCTCGGACGAACTGTCCAACTCGGTCGTTTGACTCGTCGTACGCCCGCAGCTCAAACGCGTCGGCATCAACTGCCGATGCTGGAATCTCGAGGCCGATTGTCTGCCCTTGCCAGAACGTGTCACCCGATGAAAGGGCAACATCAGCGCGGTCCTGTCCGATAAGTTCCGGTGTCGGTTCGGTTGCACTGGCAGTTGCTGAGCCGAGTGGGACGGTGAGTACGGATACAATAACCAGCACTGCCACGAGGTGACCTGATACGATACTGAGCTTTCTGATTGTTGTAGGTGTGTGAATATACTCACGAAGACGTCGTATCGACCGCCCGCACTCGAATTTCAAAATGTTCGGTGTCATAGGATTCAAACCAAGTGGCAATCATAGAAGCCAGATGATAATATATTCTTTGATAGGTGTACTGCGCCATCAAGGCCAATTCCCTCCCATTTTCGGCTAACAATTGATTCCAATGAACTGCAAATTCTATATAGCAATATATGGTTTATTTGCACGCTATAGAACACTCATGTGGCAGAATATACAAAATCCAAATGATAGTACACTCGCTATCGAGCGTATAGCGTCGATCCAACAAGCGCCGGCAAATGAACACGTTCCTTTGGCGTCACCGCCAGATACGGCTGTGAAACCGGGCCAAACACATCGACAACCCGACCCACCGTCTCGAGTGAATCGTTGAGTACCATGGTTCCGATTTCAGCTTGGTCATCTGCGCCACGGAGGATAGCGAGCCCTTGTGCCGTCCGGACCACGGTCCCGACGCGGTACATCACGATCGCATCGCCACAACATAGGCAGCGACGGCCTGTACTAAATCGTTTTTTGAGTCCTCAGCTCCACGGACGACGACACGGCCACGGTCTGTCCATGGTTCACGAGAATAGGCCTTGTCGCGTTCAATGGCGGCATCATAGCCAATCTGCTGGACTGCTTTTGCAATCTCTTCAACTGTCGGCTCCTCGACTGCCAAGTCCTCGGGAACACGGCGTCCATCAGCCCGAGAGAACGACGCATCAAGATACGCGGGCCAGATGACATTCTCGACCATGTGCTCTCTCTGTGACCAGGCGAGTAAACGCTTTTCAAAACTACCGCTGTTCGGTACTCCAAACGCTACGACGAACTGTCGTCAATATCTGGTCGGGAGGTAGTATACTCAGAGGGATCAGTCACATACGAGTACGTCACCGACTGTTTGACAACGTCACGTGGTGGATCTGCTACCTGCTTCTCTAAGACCAATTTCGCTCGTGAACGGGCCGTCTCCGATTCAGTCTCTTGAACAAAAAGCTGTAACCGTTTTTTGCTCTCTGCATCTTCGAACGCGTTCAGTGCGGCCATCGCGGTCTGTGCAACCATTTCATCATTGTCCGCCAATGCGGCAACGAGTGCCTGGTGAATGCGTCCAGATGAACTGGTGTCTGCAATATTGCCAAGAAGCCAAATTGCATTTCGACGAACGGTCTTCTCCGTCTCTGTTTCTAGAATATCAATCAGTTCCGTAGCAATCGCAGGATTTTCGCCCTTTTGTAGTCGATCGGCGATCGTGCTTCGGATCCAATCGCTCTGTTCTGGCGGGCTCTCTGACAGGGCCTGTAACAGAGAACTAGTTGCTATCTGTCTGACAGTATGCGACTGATCTGTGAGAAGTGCTGCCAGTTCATCGATTGCCTCCCGGCGCTCGAACGATCCCAATGCGATTGTCGCCGCCTTTCGAAGCGAAAGATTATCTGTGCGTGTTGCCGGCAGCAACGCCTCGAGTGCCGCTTGCGTCCCAATCGCTCCAAGCGCCATTGCTGCGTTCCGTTGGACGGTCGGGTTTCGATCAGTCAACCGACCTGCAACCGGAGGAACTGCTCGTGAATCGCCCAGTTCACCACATGCCTGTACCGCTCGAGCGCGTACACGAGCATCAATATCAGAGAACTGCGCACAAAGGATTGGTGTCTTACTGCGATCACCAAGGCGACCAATCACTCCGGCCCCAACGAGTCGGAACTCCGGATGCGCTGAGGAAAGCCATTGGACCATCAGTTGGGACTCTATCTGGGAGGAACCGTCATGACACGCAGTTTCGAGGGCATCGATAAGGACCTCCAGGTCATTGCGGAGATACAACGCGTCAATCGCTGCGACTCGAACTCGGTCATCGGTGTCCTCTCTCACTGCAGTAATGAGCCCGGTGGTGATTTCCTCATCCGAGTTTACATCCTGGACCTGGGTGAGTCCACCGAGAATCTCGGCTGTACGGACTCGGATTGTCGGTTTCTCACTCTGTTCGAGGAACTCGAGTAGTGACCTAACATCTCCCTCTCGTTCGAACTCATACAGGAACGTCGGCCCGTCAGTGCCCCTCTCAGTCATTGATACCCCACGACTACTCGCTCTATTTTCGTGTATCGAATATAATCATTTGGGCCTTGGGGAGGGGGCGCGTGCGTATCGCAATATCTGATATATATGGTTGGCATCTGCCACCATCGGTACAGTGTCGAATTATTGTAGGTGAGAGTCCGCTGTCTTCCTCACCCATCCGATGGCATTCTGTTGACGTTCGAAATGACACGAGCGATAATTACTCACTGAGGCCAATTTTTGCAACCCCATTTTCCGCCCTCTAACCCCTGGGGTTGGACGCTACAAATCCGGTTGTATTGTCTTGTCAGCTCAAAACCACTACCTTGCCACATTTCGTTCCGACACGAGAGACAAATTTTTATTTGTGAATGCTGTCCCTAAGATGCGGTTTTAGGGTCCTAAAAATACAAATATAAATATGATATCCTGCGGGAGAAGGTTCTATTACCACAAATAAATGCCCTTATTTGTGAATATGGGATACATTGAAGTGTATAGCGTTTGAGTGGCAGATATGGCCGAGGATCGCGCCGTCGTGAAAACCTACGTCCCTCAGTATCAGAAAGACCAGTGGAAAGCACATGCAGCTGAACTCGAGATGAGTCAAAGTGAGTTTCTCCGAACGATGGTCCAAGCCGGGCGGAGCAAATTTGAGGTTCCCTCCGTTGACAAACCAGTTCAATCTGAAGATGGAACTGACCACTCGGTCGAGGACCGAATTCTCGCAGTCTTAGGACAGAAAGGGGTGCTCAGTTGGGATGACCTCGTCTCAGAACTTATCGACGATGTCAAAGGTGACCTCGAGGACGCCCTCGAGCAACTCCAGCGTGACAACGAGATCCGGTACAGCGGCCGTGAGAGTGGATATACGGTGGTCGATAATGAGTGAGGGAGAACGCCTTGAGACGCCCTCTGAGGCGGTTTCATACTTCCTCCAAGACATCGAGTACCACGGCCGGAACGAACGGACCGAAACCGCCTACCGACGCGTGCTACTGGACTTTGAGGCCTTTCTCGAGAATCAGTTTGGAAAGAAGCCGACGGAGGCACAGTATCGAGATTGCATGGCGTTCACCCACGAGTTGCGATCCCAACACTCTCCCAGTACGGTCGCAACCTACGCCTCATATCTCAACCGATTTTATACGTACCTCGAGCGAGTCGGTCGCCACGACGACAACCCCATGACGTTAATTCTCGAGGAAATGAACGAATCGATCGAGACGAACCCCTCCCGTCGGGACGTGTCGTTAAACGAAATGCGGTCGTTCGTACAGACGGTTCAGCACCCGCTCCATCGAGCGATCATCATGACGTTTCTCAAAACGGGGATGCGAGCCGGCGAACTCTGTAATCTCGATCTCGTCGATTTACACCTCGAGCACCAAGCGGGTTTTTGGCATCCTCGAGCCCATATCGCTGAACGGCCAGATGCGTTGTTTGTTTCGACAGAGCACACCTATGGCCGTGAATCGGGTGGTGAGCGTCGAAGTGCCTCAAACAAACGCAAACGGGAGACCGTTATTCCAGTCGATGCCGAACTGAAACGGGCGTTGCTTGGGTGGCTTGCAATCCGTCCGGATGATCGTGGGCGGCCACGGCCGCTGTTTACCGGAACGGTTGAGCGCTGGGGCCAACGGTTAACCCCGGATATCGTCCATCACATCATTGAAGGCTATGCTCGTGAGTACGGCTGGTATCGGACTGGTGGTGGTGCAGCTGAGAACGTGACGCCCCACTACTTTCGACACTTTTTCACCACGCACCTTCGGGATCGAACTGGAGACCGTGGGATTGTCAAATACCTTCGAGGTGACGTCGCAAGCGACGTTATCGACACCTACACCCACAACTGGGGTGACCGAGTGAGAGAGACCTATCTCGAGCATATCTATACTGTTGATACCGTTATCTAGCGCGACTACTATATTGGTTTATCATTAGAGAGGGTGGCGCAACAGAAGCACATAAACTACATATCGCTATACAAATTTCGGGCAGAGTAATCGACTAAACCCTATCAAGTATCGTATATTTTTGCAGATGCTGTGACCGTCTTTTCACGGATGGATGGTAAGTGTATGCGTGTGCTATCTGGTGAATTACAAACTACGCTTGCTACCCACCGTGCCTCGAGAAAGCCATTCAGCGATGTGAGTGAACGGAGAGTTCTGACGTCGGTACTGGGTTCCCAAGCAGCGACCGCACGGCAGCCCCGGCCTCATCGATTTCGGTTGTATTCTCCATTAACACTGTCTCGCTTGGAAACAGTTGTTCACCTATAAGCAATCCATGATCTCGAGCGGTCGAGCCGGTCACAGTCAGATAGATTCCAACGCCAGTGCGAGCGATTTCGGCTTCCTCCTCGAGCGTTGGTGCTGGATATTCGAACTCGATTCCTTCGAGAGTTTTGGTCCCCAATACCGCTTGGACAAGTCGTTCATACCGTGGCACGATACAGACCGAGCCAGTGTACTCCTCGAGAAATGATCGGTCTAGTGCGGTCGAAGCGTCGAGCACATCAGGGGTCGCCATCACGGTGTGATAGACCGTATCTCCGAGGCCCGCAACCACCCGAACGTCCGTTTCGGTTGGATTGATCCGGGCGTTCATTTCGGCAATATTACGGATCGGATCGGATCTTGGTTGGACAACTTCCTCAAGAATAAGATCGGCGCTATCAAATGCCAAGGCGAACTCGTGGGTTCGGAGTGCACGAAAGGGTTCCTCGCGGCCAACGAGTGTGAGCTGCGCTCCTGGAACGATTTCCTCGAGCGGGATGGTGACGCTATCAAAAACAATCCGTCGCGGCTTCCCGGCTCGGTCATCACGAAGGAGCGTATACTCCGGTGCCATTGGCTTTGCCACCGAACTATAGGCGGCGAGTCGACGATACACGTTCTCTTCAGATGGCTCCGTCGTTCCTTTGGTCACCGCCTTCTCGTGACGAAGCGTCGAACTAATTTCGTCTGCCAGTTCTGCCACGGGAAACTGGTCAGCGAGCCGAAAGAGGACTGACTCAAGTGGCCGCCCTTTTCGTGGCACTGCAACCGGTATCGTCTCGCCCATCGCTTTCCTTTTTTAGAGGAGAAGTAAACGCGTTGCGTTTCAGACTGGCTCGTTACTCACCGGAAAACATCGATCCGAGTTCTGCTCGCCACTCGGTGAGATCGGTGACGCCTTCGGCAACGTCTTCTAACTCGTTGGATAGGTCCTCAACCGTCGAATCGAGGTCACTGAGGTCCTCATCAACTGAATCGATGGTTCCCTCAAGCGTTTCGACAGTCTCATCGAGTGACTCGAAATCAGCATCGAGAGCCCCGATGTCAGCATCGACCGACTCGAGTTCCTCTTCAACTTGTGCCTCGAGTTCGGAGACGGAGTCCCCGACACCCACAATTTCATCATCTAAACCGTCGAGGCGGCTCTCGACGTGTGAAATGTCTGTCTGCGTTTGCTTCTCAAGGGTCTGGACCTCTCCCTCGAGATTCGAAAGCGATGATTCGGTCCCACCGAGACGGCCTGTCGTCTCCTCAAGATTCGCCTCGAGTGTTTCGAGGCTCGATTGGACATCCGCAATCAGCTCTTGGCCAGTTCCCTCCTCGTTGAGGAACGATTCAAGTGCGGTGGTATAGGCGCTGAGTTCTTCGACACGCGCCGCTAGATGGTCAATTCGTGCCCGGTCACTTCCTTTGGTTCCCAACTCGCTTCGAATCGCCTCCAAATCTGCCTCGGCGACGGTCCCGGCCTCAATCTCTGTGGCCAGTTTTGAACCGACCGGCTTCGTTTCATAGCTGTCGTCTACAGTGGTCGGCTCTGGGTCACTCAATGTTGCTGGACCATCTACAGAATCAAGCTCAGACGCTGGTTCGGCCTCAGCTGCAGCCGCCTCGAGATCGACTTCAATTGCTGGTTCCTCCGGTGGTTCAGCGTCCGTCTTATCTGACTCGGGTGCTGGTTCCTCATCTGGTTCATCCAATTCGATTGTTACCTCCTTATCGGCCTCGGGCTCTTCTTCGTCTGCTTCGGCCGCTGGCTCCTCTGAGATCGTAATGTTTTCTTCCTCGAACTCGAGTTCCTCATCTGCATCCTGGTCTGTGGATGTGTCAGTTTCGAGACCGGGCATGTTTTCTTCCCCACTTATCATGTCTTTGACCACCTGGTTGCTGTCGGATGCCGTGATATCGTCGATCGTTGTTTCTTCAACGATTTCGGCGTCTGAATCCTCGGCCGTCGACTCCTCGTCAACACCGCGAACATCGGTAATCGTCGGTTCAGTCAGAAAGGCAGCTGCCTCGGATTCATCTTCGATACGAATGCCATACACGGTGATAAACGTCTCGTTGGGCTCTATCCGGCCAGCAAACTTGACGTGGTTATCTTGAAACGCAGTCCACTGATCGCTGTGGTATTCAGGGTGGAACCCAACAGCATCCATTGGGAACGAGTCAGGGATCGTCTCTGAAAGCCGGAACGCAACGGGTGTTTCGTGTTCCGAATGAATTTCAAACCGGATTACTGGTACTGGAAACTCATCGGCCGAAAACGATTTTTTCACCGTCAAACCGTCGCCAGTAACTTCGACGACGCCATCCGCTTCAGCGGTACTGCTCATAACACAACGATTACGCAAGCAGTATTATAAATTGTCCGGCGACTTTCTAGCGTTCGATCCGATCACCGATTTCGACGAGTTCGAGACGCTTGGGCCACTCAAAGCTTTTTGCGTGGTGATGCAGAACCTTCGGGTCTGCAGTGAGCCCTCTCCACATATCCCAATGGGTTGGGACGAACGCCTCGAGTTCGAGGTCGGCTGCGGCCTCGATTGCTTGATTTTCGTCATTGTACCACTTCGTCCGTGTTGGCTCGCCGGTTTCTTTGTCAGGAATCTGTCCGACAGTACCAAAGGCGAGAATGCCGATATCAATCTCATATCGGGAACCGAGTTCGGCAAACTCTTTGGCAGGCTTCGTATCGCCACCGTGGAAGACGGTTCGGCCCTTGTGCTCGAGCACGTAACTGACTGGGTGTGTGGCGTCTGGGTCATACGCAGGTTCGACGTGGACCGTTACCTCACCAATCTCAACAATGTCTCCTTCATTTACTTCCTCGAACTGGTCGCTGGCGATGTCCCACTCGTCGGTCCAGGATTCTTCTTCGCGTGCGACAGCGAGGCTGTCGTCGGGGGCATAGAACGTGGCTCCGGTGTTCGCGACGATCGGTGCCTGACTGGCCCCGTGAACGTGATCGGTGTGTTCGTGGGTCCCAAAGACAGCATCGGCTTCGGTGACATCGGCTGGATCGAACGGGACAGGGATCATGCGAACCGTTCGAGGTGGGTCGCCGAGTCCAACGTACGGATCAATAAAGATTGTCGTTCCATCGCTTGCTTTATAAATAAAGCCGTTACAGCCCAGATACCAGAGGGCAATCCCGTCGGGTTCAGTGCGCTCGACTTCTCGGACCAGCCAGTCATCCCAGTCACTTATCGTCATAATTGTACACAGACGGAGTGGCTGCCTAAGCGTTGTTGTTTCCGGACGTTACCACGTGTCGTGGAACGTATCGAAGCCAATCTCCGAAAGCGGCTTGTTGCCAACGGCAGCGTCGTACTCACCAGGAGTCAACATCGGCTTGTGGAATCGTGGCCCATCGTCTGTCGTGATTCGTGGGCAACCGGTGTTGACAAACGCATCCATATCGAAGTTTCGCAGCCGGTCGGGCGTGACTTCGTCCATCGTGATTAGATAGGCGTTGTCGTTATCCTCGAGGATACGTTCAGCTTCCTCCCATCGACCCTGTCCGATTTTCGTACAGAATATGACCCCCCACTTTTGGGCGTCCATGGCGCGGTGGACGGCTCCATAGCGTTGTTTCATGAATTTCTCGGTGTCGGCGACGGTGACGACGTTGTTGACCGGGTCGGCGATAACGACGTGTTTGTCGGGGTGTTCCATCGCCAGTCCGAGCGGGTGGAACTTGCCACCGCCGACGTAGAGAATCTGATTGGCATCGACGTCTGCACTTGCATAGTTACAGCCAAGCACCTGCCCCTCGTGAGTGAGACGCTCATCCCCACGGCGAGTGTGGACGGTATAGCCTTCCTCCTCGAGATACGCACGCATCTCATCGTACAGGTTCATGTGCTGGGCAGTGGTGACGAGGCCGACGTCGGGCTCGTCGGCGGGAGGGTCGAGCGTCTCGAGTGACTCTTCGATAATTGGGGTTACTTTGACGTTCGAAAACAGCGGCACGTAGATTATTTTTGCCGACTCCTTCATCGGTGAGTGGCCAAAGTGAACGAAGACGTCGGTCCGTTTCATCAGATAGGTGTCGAGGTCACAGGCACCGTAGCAGGGTTGGCCTGAAATGAGAACGCGTACGTCGTCACCGACGAGTTCGCGGATATCGTCTGCGACTTTTGGACCGCGACGCTTCAGCCCTTCGGGGAACTGGAGGCCAACGGTTTCTGCGTCCCGTTCTTCGACGGCGTCAACAATTCGGTCGAGTTCGTAGTCCCATTCACGATCATGTTTCAGGGACATCCCGGTGTTTCGGAGGTCACCTTCGCTGTAGGCTTCGTTGCTCATTATCGGGTGTTGCAGCTATGGACGTATAACCACGGCGTTTCACAAGGTGCTCTACGGTAACCGCCAGTTTGAAGCGGGAGTGCTGCTTATATCATGTATGAGCATCGAAACCAGTCGGACCGAAGAACTTAGCTACGAACTGGGGAACGCAATCACGGAGACGCCTGAATACGAACGGTTTGAGTCGGCCAAATTGGCAGTCGAAAACTGTGAGGAAACCCAGGCAAAAATCGACGAGTTCGAGCGGGTCCGCCAGGAGTTCATGTTGGCACGGCAGACTGGGTCAGCGACCCAAGACGACCTCAAACAGTTACAGGAAACCCAAGAAGAGCTACACAGTATGGAGACGATGGCAACATATCTCAAAGCAAAAAGTGTCCTTGCAGAACGTCTCGATGCGATCAACGACGCAATCTCCCGACCGCTTTCGGTTAATTTCGGTGAAGAAGCTGGCGGCTGTTGTCAAGAGTAACCGTTTGTTCTCCCGCTCTGTTCGTGAACGAATCGGCGGATATTTTTTAACGTGACTCACCCAACAGTCATAATACTGGAGTTTGAAGGGGGGTACAATGGCTGCAAAAGGGCTTTCAGATGGGTACCTCCTCGAGTTGTACCGGACGTATATTGGAGAACCCGATGATCGGCGGGATGTCTATCTCGGATTTGGGTTGTTTCTCGGGGGAATCGCGATTGCAACGGCCGCGTTTTTGTTGTTTATTTGGAGTAGCACACTCGAGGCACGTTCCTCCTCGTTCTTTGCGTGGGTTCGCCCAGCTTATGCCCTTGGTATGCTCTCGTTGCCGGTAACGATGCTTGGGATTGTCGTCTTGTTACCCTCGGAACGACGTGTCCAGTATGCCTCATTTACCGGCGCGGCGATCACGCTGATTGCGGTTGTTGGGTTTTGGCTCCTATACCCCAGTGATTGGAACTTTTATGAAAGTGGGGACGCAGCGTTCTCGACAGTTCATGTCGTTGCTATCTACGCCATCGGACTGGCCAGTATCACCGCCTCGACCGGCGCGGCCTTGATCGCTCACTATCTAGATTTGGCAGCCAATGCGGAAGTTACCGAAACCCGATATGTAGCGGAAAGTAAGTCGGACACTGAGTCTTACACCGACGAAGAGATACAGCAGGATATCGACCAAGCGATGGAAGATGTCGAACTGTCGTGGGGTGGTGTCGAAAAAACCGAACACCGGCGACTCACATTTTCCGACAACGAGTTTGAGGATGCAGATGTCGAATTCACCGCAAAAAAGACCCGTTCGACTGGCGTAGATGCACAGGTCGCTGGCCTCAAGGGATTGAAAGGCGGCGAGACAAAAACCGCAACCTCGAGTGGGACCGTCGATGACCAGACCCAGAAATTAAAAGAACTCCGCCAGAAACAGGAGGCTGAAGCGAAGGCCACGGCATCGACCGACGATTCGGGGCCAGTTTCAGGGTTGCTTGGTCGACTACGTGGCAACTAACTCCCTCTCTTTCAGGAAGATACAGTAAAATATAAACCCCGTTTGAGCCACTATCCGAAATATTATTTCACATCTGCTATATGTGTATTCAAATCACATAGATTTATAATCCGTTAGGAACCTTAGCCAAACATGGCTAAAGGCCTAGACGTTGGTACAATGAACATCCTGTCGGCACAACAGGATGGGAATGATACGGTTTTCGTACAGCAGCGAAACTCCTTCGTGGAGATTGAATACTCGGATATGGCCGAGCAGATGCTCTCACGGAGCGAAGTTCTCCACATCCGAAAAGATGATAAAGTATATGTCGTCGGTGACGATGCGCTGAACTTTGCTAATATCTTTAATAAAGAGACTCGCCGCCCGATGAAACACGGGATTCTCTCGAGTGATGAGAAGTCGGCGATTCCGATGATGAAGCTCATCATCGAACAGGTCGTCGGACAGCCAACCTATCCAAACGAGAAGCTCTATTTTTCAACACCGGCAGATCCAATTGATTCGGACCTCTCGACGCTATACCACCAGAAGACAATCGAGTCGTTCCTCAACGATATGGGCTACGATGCAGAGCCAATCAACGAAGGGATGGCGGTGATCTATTCGGAACTTGCTGACAATAACTTCACTGGACTCGGGATCAGTTTCGGAGCCGGCATGACGAACGTCTGTCTGGCCTACTACGCCGTTCCAGTTATGAAGTTCTCCGTCGCCCGCGGTGGTGACTGGGTCGACGAATCGGCTGCTCGAGCAACTGGCACACCGGTTGACAAAGTTACGTCGATTAAAGAGGACAACTTCGAACTCGATTTCACCACCGACGTCGGCGGTGTCGAAGGTGCGCTTTCGATTTATTATGAGAATCTCTTAGACTACGTCATCGAAAACATCGTCCGCGAGGTTGACGACGAAGACGTCGAAGAGGGACTCGATATCCCCGTCGTCGTCACCGGTGGCACCTCGAGTCCAAGTGGCTTCGAGGCGCTGTTCCGTGATCATCTCCGAGAAGCGAACATCCCGTTCTCAATTAGCGGCGTCTCACACGCCCATGAGCCACTTTACAGCGTCGCCCGTGGTGGGTTAGTTGCCGCACGCTCGGACGAAGACATCGATCACACCGAGGAAGCCGAGACGCCACCGGCAGGCGAGTAAGCGACGAGTTAGCGTTCGCTCGTATAAAACCGTTCGAGTGCATCTCGCCAGGACTCGATTTTTTCTCGCTTGCTCTCGTGGTCGACTGGAATATCGGCGTAGCCACAGCCGTTGCAGGCCATGGTTTTGGCATCACCCAAGCTGAGTTCCTCGAGGGAGCGACCACAGCGTGGACACGTCTCCATACGAGTATCTACGGGTCTCCGCTCTTAGTTCTATGTTTAATTGTCACAATTTATACCTGACTATCGCAGCTGGCTCGATGCACCCATTACGCTCGAGTGTCGAGAAAAAGTATGATCTCACGGCGTGAACTCGCTCGACGGCTCGAGGCAGTCGTGGATTTTGCGTCGCCTGCCGTCGAGTTAGAGCAGTATCTGACGCCGGCCGCGCTTGCCTCCCATCTCGTTCATTTGGCAGCGATTCGGGGTGACCTTGCCGGCCAGACTGTCGTCGACTTGGGGACGGGAACGGGAATGCTGGCTCTTGGGGCCGCTTTCGGCTCGCCGGCACGCGTCATTGGGGTCGATGTTGACCGAGACGCACTCGAGTTGGCACGGCGATCTGAACGGCACATCGAACCAGCGCGAGCGGTCGACTGGCTCCACGCCAACGTAACGCACCTCCCGCTTGCGCTTTCGGACACAACAGTCGTTTCAAATCCGCCGTTCGGGGCCCAACAGGGCAACCGGCATGCAGACCGTGCCTTTCTCGAGACGGCGGCCACCATCGGGACCGTCTCCTATACGATCCATAACGGGGGGAGCCTCAAGTTTCTCGAGGCGTTTGCAGCCGACAACGGTGGAACTGTGACCGATGCGTTTCAAGCGCCAATCGACCTCGAGAGACAGTTTTCGTTTCACGAGAAGTCTCGGCAAACGCTCGAGGTTGAAGTTGCTCGAATCGAGTGGGATTAGTTGTAGCGCTCTTTGGTCGCAACCGTCACGTTGGTCTCCCCGGTGGTGGCGTACAGTCTATCAGACTCGTGGCGGAACTCGAGGTCCCCTACTTCGACGGAGTCGCCGTCGGCAGGGACCGGTGTTTGCTCGTCGGCAAGCCGAATAACAAAGTCGCCATCGTTATTGGTGTCAACTGTCACGCTCTGTCCCTCGAGTTGGAGGTCGGCTGTTGTTGGCTCCGATTGAAACGTGACCGTCTCGGTATCGCTATCCTCGAGCCAGACCTGGTAGACGGTCTCGTTCCCGATTGGCTCCCATCCTTCGCGGGTGACCGTAACTGACTCGCGCCAGCCGACACCACCAACGGTGACAGTTTCCTCGCCCGAAAAGGCGAGTTGGTCCTTGCTCACCGCTTGGTGCCAGACGTTGCGGTCGCTGCTGGTGACGATGACGCCGCTTGCAGTGAGCGTCGTTGCTTCTTGGAACACCCAAATATCGACGATGGAGACGAGTTCGTTTTGGACGCCCTCGTCATATCCGATAGTGTAATCTTCGACAGTAACGGTTTCTGCACCGGTCGCCGTCTCATCGACGAGAAAGAGGTTTGCCGGCACCGCTGGACCGCTGAGGAGTGCAAGAAGGACAACGAGAACGACGGCAGCAGTTTCCCGGCGGTTCAGTTCGCCGTCGCTGTCGAAAAACCGTTTCCAGGACCGGCGGGTGGTAGCTGCACTCGAGTCCGGTTTGGTTTGGGATGTCCCGGGGTCAAACTCGACGGCTGTCGAGTGAGTGTTTTTTGATAGCCACGTATCGGTCTTGGTGTTTACGTCGTTGTCTCCGACGAGCGACGGTATGGGCCGATCTGAGGCGGCCAGTGCGAGTGTCACAACGAGTGCGAGAACGAACACAACCGCGACACCGGGGCCACGAAAGAGAATAAACGTCTCTTCGCCACCAAACCAATAGATTGCCCACAGCCCTTTCGAAAAGCCAATGAGGACAAGTGCCACCCAGAGCCGGGTGGGATTTGGTCGAAAGCCACGGCGGTGAGCCACCGCGGTTCCACAGAGGAGACCGAGAAACAGTCCGATCGCGTGGCCCTGAATAGCGACCTGTGCCCAGCCCGGTGGTGCGGGTGGACTCGCTTGGGCCGTTTCAACAACAAGTGGTTGTGTCAGTCCACGATAGGTCGTCAGCAGGGCACTTTGGACAACGGCGGTAGCAAGGACCGTTGTGAGCGGATACCGGATCACCGCAAAGCCAATGAACGCAAAGACAACGCCCGAAAACCCGATCACCGGTCCGAGCCCAAACAGGCTGGTAAACAGGCCGGCACCGAGGACGACCCCTGGAAAGAGAACCAACGCCCGAACCCATGGCTTTGAGTGGAGCCTCTCTGACTCCTCCGAAGCATAGTGTCCCCACGCGTACTCTGCAATCGGGGCAACGACGAGCGTGCCGGCAACGTTGCCGATGAGATGGCTCTCACCTGCGTGGGTGAACGATGCCGCCCCCATACCCAGTGGGTAGAGATACGACCACGCCCGAAATGGAATCGTCACCGGACTCGAGGGGTCGGTTATCCCATCTTGGACGAAGAGATACGCACCGATCACCAATCCGACGACGACGAGCGTTCCCCATGGCACTCCGAAGAGAAATCGCGCCCGGAGGTGTGCACCCCAGGCCTGCCCATCATCGAGTCGACTCACGACGGCTGCCGAGCCAGCAAGTGTCAGCAACACGAGGGTCGCGAAGCCGACGGTGAGTGCCGTCATACGCTCACCTGACACTGGATTGGTATAGAGATTTAGATTGACCTCAGAAGTCACCGCTTCGAAAAGTACAAGCGCCCGACGGTCCGAGCAAGGATATGGAACTACGGGTCACAGAGAGCAGCGAGACGGAGCTGTCGATCGAGATTGCTGGTGAAGATCACACGTTCATGAACGTGCTGAAAGGTGCCCTCCTCGAGTCCGAAGGCGTTGCCGCCGCAACTTACGATATGAACCCAGAGCAGTCCGGTGGCCAGACCGATCCAATTCTGACGATCAAAACCGAAGGCGACGTCGAGCCACTCGAGGCCCTCGAGGCCGCTGCAGTAAGCGTTCGGGAGAAGACGACAGCGTTTCGCGACGCTTTCGAGGCTGCTGCCTAATTAACAGCTGAGATAAACGACGTACACCGACTCTTCGTACACGTGAATATCCAGTCCTTCGGTGCTTCCACGCTCGAGCACGAAGCTTTCGTCGGCAGCTAACAGGGAATCGACGGTTGCGTCGGCGAGGGCTGATTCATCCTCAAAGGCGGTGATCGGCTCCTCGATTCCGTCGAGTTCGACAGACCCAATCTCTCCATCACAAGCTGGGTCGAACGACCCCGGGTCGGGCCATCCTGGTGGCTCTTCGTCGGCGTCGGCCGCGGCGACCAGTTGGTGGGTTCGGTACTCGGCGAGTGCGGCGAGGCCCGAATCAACCTCCTTCTGTGAGCGTTCAGCATCCTGCCGTTCGGCCTCGAGTTGGGTGTAAACGAGGGTTTCAGCCTCCTCTAAGTCGAGACCGGCGCTCTCTGTCCCGTCTCCGGGGGCGTCCGGTGGTGAGGGCGTTCCGACGCCGGGTAAAATTGAAACGGGGATGATGCCAGTCGCAAAGAGGAGGACGACGATGCCGATGACCGCGACTGCCGGCATGTACGGTTTGGCCAGTGAGAGGTAACTTGGCACCTCGAGGTCTGCATCCACGTCGGCGTAATCGGGCTCGCGTTTCTCGAGTGATGGGTTGTTACATCGGGAACACGGTGGGGAGTTCTTGACGTGTTCGCGCCCGCAATTTGCACAGACCCAGACGTATTGGGTTCCCGTCTCGACGGTCTCGAGTTCGTCTTCGGCACGTCGAAAGGAGTTGTGCCCACAGTTGTCACACGGTGGATCGTTTGTCTCGTGTGGTTCGTCACACCACGTACACCGCCATTTCACTGATTGTGAAAATCGACTGTTGAGAGATAAGTATATCGGAACTCGAGATATCGATACCTGAAGGTTATATCAGATGACAATCCGCTCTCCAGAAATTTGTCATCTCTTTCACCTAAACCACACTCAAATCGTCCAATGGGAGTCTCGAAAAGTACATTTGTTATACACAATTTCTCAAATGCAGATAATTTTTCAGTTGAGCTTATATTCTTCTGAGTATTTATAAGTTAGGTGATGAGAGAGAACACGCCCTTTAGTTATCTGTATCGCACCCGTATCAACCCCGATGGAACGACTTCGGAGGTTATCGGATACTGGGTGATCGTAGTAGGAACACTCCTTGCGTTAGTTGGTATCGGGGTCTTCCTCAGTGGATCGACGTATGTGCGCGGTGATATCGTCTACTGGCAGTACCGCCAGCTTGGAATCGTCCTTGCTGCAGTGGGGCTTCCACTGACGCTGTTGGGAATGACATTCCGTCTCCCACTCCAGCCAGCGGGGAGGGCAATTGGTGGGATCGGTCTACTTCCCTGTAGCGTAGCGATTGTCTGGTTTATTCAGTTGTATCCAAACAAATGGACACTTGCAGGACCCGGGCCAGTATTACTGACCTACGTTACTGGTCTGGTGATTCTCGTCGCTAGCTTCAGTATCGTTCCGCTTACCACTGCGCCCGCGAAGCCGGAGCGGAAATACCAACAGCTCCCGCAGCCGTACTACCAATTGCACGAACAGTCCAACGGGTGGGAATGGACACTCCACTCTGAAGATGACTCCGTGCTCGCTGAGAGTGCGCTCCTCTACCCGGACCGAAAAAGCGCCCGACGGGCACTCGAGGCGCTCTCCGGGACAGCGCCGGTTGCCGGAACCGAAGTGGGGCTCAACGCAGATACCGGAGCGGACGCTAGCCCCATAGCAGAGGCTTCGAAATGAGCGCTCTTGTCGACTCTATGCCAGTTGTCGCGGTTATGTTTGGTCTCCTCTGGCTGTATATCAACGCCTACACGTTCGGCCCGCTGTACCGGAAGGCGTTTCTCTGGTTTCTCGACCGGTCACGGAACCCACGGCTGTATGACGAACCCAGCTCGCTCAAGGACTGTGAGCTACCAACCATAGACGTCTTGCTGGCCGCCTACGATGAAGAGGAGACGATTGCTCATTCGATAGATGCCCTCGGAGGGGCGGATTATCCAGCCGAAAAGCTAACTGTGAACATCGTCGTCGAATCTGGGGACCGCGTCACGCGGGCGAAACTCGCACAGCTTCGACGCCAATACGACTTCCGGGAAATTTCGGTTCCGCCATCCTATCCAGGAACGCCAAACAAACCTCGAGCGCTCAACTACGGCTTCGAACAGACCGATGGCGATATCGTTGGCGTTGTCGACGCTGAAGACGTGATCGGTCCAGAACTGTTCCGACAGGTCGTCTCCGCAATGGAGACGGGTGGCCACGACTACGCTCAGGGCATACTCGATATGGAAAACGAAGGCGATGGCTTGCTAAACACGTTGTTCCGAGGTGAGTACGGCTTCTGGTACGGCTCGGTAATCCCGAGTTATTTGCGTGTTAGCTATCCGGTGCCACTGGGTGGTACGACAAACTTCGTGAGCCGACCGGTGCTCGAGTCAATCTCGAGGACTCGTCTCGAGCGCTTTGGATCGCCGTGGACGCCGGCAGAACAGGCGTGGTTCCCAGAGAGCGATTGCACCGGTTTCGCGCCGTGGGACCCTCGAAACGTGACCGAGGACTTCGAGCTTGGACTACTGCTCTGGGAAACTGGTTACAGTATGGCGATGGTCACTTCGATTACACGCGGAGAGTCACCAGTCGGCCTGAACGGCTGGATGCGACAGCGAACCCGATGGCAGAAGGGGAAGCTGTTTACACTCTTCCAGCGATTGGGGCATCCACCTGCCGGACTCCGTGCCAAAGTACATATTTACACCCAGTCAGCAACGCCCCACTTCGGACCAGTAAATATCTTCGGACTGTTACTTATCTTGATCTATGCCCTGCTCATAGACTTCCTCGCTGCACCGGTCGTCGCAGCTGTCCTCTTCGTTGGCTTCGTCTTGGCACTCCAACAGATGACACTCCATACCATCGGCTACTGGAAGATTTCAGACGCACGAACGTCGACGCGTCTGCGCCGGGCAGCGGTCACATTCTTGTTGGTCCCAGTCTACTGGATCCTTCAGTGGAGTGCTGATGTCCGGGCATTTATTCAACTTGCGTTTGGCCAACTCTCGTGGGAAAAGACCCACCACCCGGGCCAACATATCGACACCAGCGATGATGACATGACAAATGGGCTGGCGGCTCTTACAGGATTTCGACTGACCGTCATCGAAACGGCCGACGGCTGGCGATGGATCGTCAACGATGGTGACAGGACCGTCGCGCGAGCCAACACAAGTCTACAGACGGAAGTGGATGCGTGGGTAGGTGCCAAACGGTTCTACGAGACGCTTCCGGTTGCCGTCGGTAACCGATTCCGGTTCGAAATCGACCATGGTCGCGATGGCTGGCGGTGGCAACTCACGACGGCAGACTATCTAATCGCACACTCTGGCAGGGCTGTACAGACAGCTGAAGAGGCTCGAGGTGCTGTCAGTCAGGTCCAGGCCGCAACTGGGGTGGGAGTCCTCAAAGATCGGCTAACGGAGAAGCCCTGACAGCGGGCGACTGCCCGCTGTTTAGGAAAGTCGCACCGGCACGTCTCGTTTGTCAAGATATGCTTTGACCTCTTGAATGGAGTACTCATCGAAGTGGAAAATAGAGGCTGCGAGGGCGGCATCCGCACCGGCATCGGTAAACACTTCATACGTATCGTCGGGTCCACCACAGCCCGAAGAAGCGATCACGGGCGTCGAAACGGTGTCACAGACGGCTTTCGTCAGCGGAATGTCGTAGCCGTCTTTCGTCCCATCAGCATCGATAGAGTTGACAAACAACTCACCGGCACCACGGGATTCGGCTTCGCTGGCCCACTCTAGGACATCAATACCAGTGCCTTCCCGGCCACCCTTTTTCGTACACTCAAACCAGCAGGACTCGCCATCGATCTCCGTATAGTGTTCGCCGGCTTCGTCATAGCGACGGCGAGCATCGACGCTGATCACGATACACTGACTCCCAAACGCGCGCGCGCCCTCGTTGACGAGTTTCGGACGCTCGAGTGCGCCGGTCGTAATCGAGACCTTGTCTGCGCCAGCGCGAAGGGTTTCTTTGATGTCGTCGGTTGTGCGGATGCCACCGCCGACGGTCAGTGGAATAAAGACTTCGTCGGCGACATCTTCGACGACGCCGAGCATCGTCTCTCGGCCATGGGCTGAGGCGGTAATATCGAGGAAGACGAACTCGTCGGCCCCGGCTTGGTTGTAGCGTTTGGCCATTTCGACCGGGTCTCCGGTGTACTTGAGATCTTTGAAATGGACGCCCGTGTAGACGGCCGGTTCGCCGTTTTCGTCGAGATCGACATCGATACACGGAATTATTCGTTTTGTGAGCATTCGTTACCTCTCGGTTGGAGCGACCGGTGTTTGACCGTTTCGACCGCGGCAGGTGTTCGACGAGGCTGTCACAGTTTTTAAGATGGCAAGCACGAAAGAGGCGTGTATGGTAGCAGAATCGGATGTACCCGACGAACACGAGATGCCAAGCGGACGGACGACAGCCCCAATGAGCGAGTACACGAATCGCGACGTTGCTATCGGCACTGCTGTGCTCGTCGTTGGGTTGGTGGTAGCGTTTGCAATCCCACTGGTGCTTGTCTGAACAGTGAGCCGCCTGGTTTAGCCCGTTAAAAGACGTATTCGTCGTCGTGGCCCATCATTCCGTCATCTTCAAATCCCGGTTCCTCGTTGTCCATCGGCCCGCTCGTTTTGTAGGCTTTGATACCCGTGGAGATGAGATCTTCGATGGCTTCTTCTCGGTTGACAAATTCGCCACGCTCAACCATTTGCGCAATCTGCATCTCGAGGTGCTCCGGTATAGTGATCTCTACTTTCGGCATCTGATTCGGGTTTCGGCGAGGGGGTATTTAAGCCTGACGGGGAGCGGAAACAGCCTTCAAACTGTTTTACAACGTATCGCAGAAACACAAAGGCTGTTTCCACTAATGGACGATCCGGTTGGACAAAAACTTCGTTTTTCCCGCAGTTGTGAACGCTATCGGTTACCCACGACACCCTCAATTGTCTCGATGATCGTTCCACCCGGGCTTGTAAACGAACGCACCGTATTCATCATCTCTTTCTGATTGAAGTAACTCGCAAACGCAAGGATTGTCGGGGGCCACAGTCCGACAAAGAGGCCGGTTTGTTTGTTTTCACGAAGAAAAAAGTGGTACCACGAGAGGCCAACGGAGGCGACGGCAGCGATTATCGCGGGGCTCATCATTATTTCGCCAGCCTCCGCAGCGCGGGCTTCCGGATCGGCTGAGGACTGCTGTTTTGTTGCCATACGTATGACCCGGTTGCTGATTAGCCACTTTGTTATAGAGCTGGTATTGCGAGTAATCACTCCGATGTGTACTGTTTCAGTGAGTTTCACGGTCCTGAGCGTCCTCAGATGCCCGGTTCGGCCCCTGCTGTGAGGGTCCGATACTGTTAGGCCGAATAGTTAGGCTGAAGGCAAACCCACTCACAGAGTGAGTCAATGGATGGATCGTCGGGTAATGAGCGACTGACAGCGGAAACTGACACAGTCAGGCGACCGCTGGTCAGTCGGAGCTTCGAACTCGGCGATGTGTCGTTTGGAGCTGTCCTCAACGGGACTGAACAGGCGCGTGTACAATGGGCGACGCCGGGTGGCTTTGAGGCTGCCGGCTGTGGGGTTGCAACGACATTTGCTGCAACAGGTCCCGACCGGTTTCAGACGATTCAGCAAACAGCCACCGAGGCGTTTGCAGGAGTAGATCACGACGGGCCGGCCGAAAGTCGCCCCCGGGCGTTCGGTGGCCTTTCGTTTCACGATACACACGACCCCGCTTGGCCGTGGGAGGGGTTTGATGGCGCATGGTTCGTCGTCCCGCACGTTCAAATCACCAGAGGAGACGCTGGAACATGGTTGACGATTACCGGCGACGACGAAGCGGCCGTCGCTGATAGTTCAACGAGGTGGCAAGCCCACCTCGAGCAGGCACCGACAATGCGACCGAGCGGTCATAGGCCGGGGATTGTCGAGAGCAAACAGACGACGACTCGCGAAGAGTGGATTCAGGGTGTCAAACAGGCACTCGAGCAGATTGACCGCGGCGAACTCGAAAAAGTCGTCCTCGCACAGGCACTGTCAGCTGAACTCGAGTCGCCGATTGACGTTCCTGCAACGCTCGAGCGTCTGCGTAGACAGTACGCAAACTGTTACCGGTTTTTGGTCGATCCCGGCACCGACGCGGCTGGTACCTTTTTCGGTGCCCCGCCGGAACGACTACTCTCGATGCATGGGGCGGCCCTCGAGACTGAGGCGCTTGCCGGTTCAGTGCCCCGCGGTGAGACACTTGAGGAGGATGAAGCGTATGCGAAGACGATGCGCGAGAGTCACAAAGTCCAACACGAACACGGGCTGGTCGTCAAGACGATCCGTGAGCAGTTGCGACCGCTCGGTGAGGTACTCACTGGAAAGCAGACGACTCGGCAGTTAGCGACGATTCAGCATCTTCAGACGCCGATTACGGCCACGCTGGCTGAGGATACGCATATCTTAGAGATTGTCGACGCCCTCCATCCGACGCCAGCGGTCGGTGGGCTTCCACCAGCAGTCGCCTGGGAGACGATTCGAAGTATTGAACCGTTTGATCGTGGCTGGTACGCCGCTCCCGTTGGCTGGTTCGACGCCGAGGGCGACGGCGAATTTGCTGTGGCAATCCGTTCGGGAGTTGCAACCGGGAAGACAGTCACCCTCTTTGCTGGTAACGGTATTGTCGCAGACAGCGATCCGGCCGATGAGTGGGAGGAAGCCCAGCTCAAATTCCGGCCGATCCTCGATGAACTCCGATGACACCTGACCCGACGAACCGAAATACGCTCTGGGGCTCTGTGCTCGTTGCGGAACTCGCAGCCGGCGGCCTCGAGGCGGTCTGTATCGCTCCTGGTAGCCGGTCAACGCCGTTGACCGTTGCGTTCGCGTCCCATCCCGAAATCAGAGTCTTTTCACATCTCGATGAGCGGTCAGCGGCGTATTTTGCGCTGGGACGCGCCCGCCGAACCGGGAAGCCGACGGCGCTGGTCTGTACCTCGGGGACGGCAGCAGCGAACTTTCATCCAGCGATTATGGAGGCCGATCAGGCGCGAGTCCCGCTCGTCGTGCTGACTGCTGACCGACCGGCGGAACTTCGCGGGAGCGGGGCAAATCAGACGGTTGACCAGGTGAAACTGTACGGTGATGCTGTCCGGGAGTATATCGAACTCCCCGAACCAAAAGTCGAGGAACGGACGGTACGGATGCTTCGGACGACGGCCGCCCGCCTGCTCGCAACGGCCACCGGCACACCCGCCGGCCCCGTTCACTGTAACTGCCCGTTTCAGAAACCTCTCGAGCCGACGTCGGTCGCTACAGACGTTCCAGCGATGTTTACCGAGACGAAGGCGTACAAGGGTCGAGACGGCCCGTTTGTCGAACTGACACCGGGACGGACACTGCTCGAGCCGCCGGCAATCGAACGGCTGGCAGCGACGCTTGCCGATGCCGACCGCCCGCTGATCGTTGCCGGGCCGGCTGACCCACCCGGATTCGAAGTGGCATCGGTCGTTGGGCTTGCAACCGCCGTTGGTGCACCAATTCTTGCGGACCCGCTTTCGGGACTTCGGTTTGGGCCCCATGTTTCGGACACGGATCTCGTTTGTGGCGGCTACGACGCCTACCTCTCTGCGGACTGGCCAGCACCCGATCTCGTTGTTCGGGTCGGTGCCACTCCGACCTCGAAGCGCTGTCGGCACTATCTTCGGGATGCTGATTGTCGACAACTGGTCATCGACCCTGCTGGTGAGTGGCGCGAGGCGACGTTTACCGCGACCGATCTCGTGGTGGCTGAGCCGAGTCACGTTGCCAGTGCGGTGAGTGGACAACTCGAGTCAGCGGCCACTAGCCAGGAGTCGGCGTGGTGTGAGCGGTTTCGTACTGCTGAAGCGGACCATTGGGACGGCACCGAGTCGTTACCGGAGACACTCGAGGGGGCGATCGTCGCAGAGACGCTTGCTGGGGCACCCGATCTGGCAACCGTGTTCGTCTCCAACAGTATGCCGATTCGCGATGCCGACCGGTTTGGCCAGCCCCACGAAGGCAGGCTTACGGTACTCGCAAACCGCGGCGCAAGCGGGATCGATGGCATCATCAGCACCGCATTAGGTGCCGGCAGTACGGTAGCTGAGCCGTTGGTACTGATCACCGGCGACCTCGCGTTCTACCATGATATGAACGGACTGCTCGCGCTGGCGCGCTGTGAACAGGAGGCCACGATCGTCCTCATCAACAACGACGGTGGGGGCATCTTTCATTTGTTACCGATTTCGTCCTACGATCCGCCGTTCACCGAGCAATTTAAAACCCCACACGGGCTCGAGTTTTCGGCGCTTGAAGGGCTCTATGACCTCGAGATTTTAGCAGTCGATCCCGCTGACTTTTCGGAGGCATATCAGGCCTCACTCCAGCGAGCGGGGACGCAGGTGCTTGAAGTGTCCTTCGATGCTGAGGCAAGTCATGTCGCGCGAAAACGGTTCGACGCGTCTTAGGGTCAGACCCGAAGCGCCCACCACACGGCTACCGCGTAGCCAAGTGGTCCCCAGAAGGCCGCAATCACGAGGATAATCGCCAGTGAGAGGGTCGTCACACCTCCATACTGTGGGAGGAGCACAGTCATCAGCGCACTCCAAAAGCCAAAGATGCCAATCGCAATCTTCGGCATCGTTAACAGATAGCCGACGATAACGAGCGTACAACCGGCGACCAGCAGGTTAACCGGAATCGGGAACAGCGGCGTCACACTCGAGTAAACGAGCAGGGGGTAGAGTACTGCGAGGCAGGCGACGAAAACAGCCGTGTGATGCCTAATTGGTGGCCGTTCGCGTTCGACGGATACGTCATCGGTCCACTCGTGAACGCGATAGCTGAATTCGTCGGCTTCAGTACGCTTCGTCTGTGGCCCCTGCTGTGTGGTGGCTCCGCCACCGGCGGGCGCTCGCTCACCGATCCACCACGAAGCGCTTTCAGCTGCTCGTTGCTGTTGGCGGCGGCGGCGCTGTCGGGCGTGATGACTCGGGCCCGTCGTCTGACTCGAGTTCCTTTCGCGGCCTGGTCCCCTGCTGTGACTTGAGCCTGTTTCTCGCTCAGGTCCCGTTCTGTGACGTGAACCAGCCTCGCGCTTTTGTCCAGATTCGGTCTGTCCGGTGTTTTCGGTTGGTGTGTCCCCAGCACGCTGTGCCGCTGACTGGCCCGGCTTCGCCTCCTCTGTCACCCGGATGTAGGCCTCATGACCAAGTCGGTCATAGCGCGCTCGCTCAGACTCATCCGAAAGCACCTCCTCGGCTGCCGTTACTCGCTTGAACGCTTCGGCGGCACCCGGATCGTCGTTTCGGTCGGGATGGGTCTCGAGAACCCGATTGCGGTAGGCTTCGGTTATTTCATCCTGCGTGGCGTCTGCTGAGACGCCGAGTACGTCGTATAGCGTCAGACCCATCTGATGGTTCCGGTATGAAGTACAACACAAAAAACACTCTGGATCCCTCGAGCCGAAGCTATTTGGCCACGACGACCCGACATCGGAGTAATGATTTCGGAACTTTTTGACCCGACTCGGTGGGAGCCAGTCGAGGACGTCACGTACCGCGATATCACCTATCACCGCGCACTCGAGAGCGGAACCGTTCGAATTGCATTCGACCGACCAGCTGTCAGAAACGCCTTTCGCCCGGAAACGGTCGATGAACTCTCCCAGGCACTCGATCATGCCAAACGACAAACCGACGTGGGCTGTGTGATTCTTACCGGTAACGGTCCCTCTCCGAAAGACGGCGGCTGGGCGTTCTGTTCCGGTGGCGATCAATCGATTCGGGGTGATGCTGGCTACGAGTATGCAGCTAAGCATGGTGAGAGCAAACACGCCCCGGGTCGGCTGCACATTCTCGAGGTCCAGCGCCAGATTCGCCACATTCCGAAGATCGTCGTCTGTGCCGTTCCGGGGTGGGCTGTCGGTGGTGGACACTCGTTGCACGTCGTCTGTGATCTGACGATTGCCAGTGAGGAACACGCCAAATTCCTCCAAACGGATCCCGACGTTGGCAGCTACGACGCGGGATTCGGTTCGGCGTATCTTGCCCGACAGATCGGACAAAAAAAGGCTCGTGAGGTGTTTTTCCTCGGAAAGACCTACTCGGCGACGGAGGCCGCTGAGATGGGAATGGTCAACGAAGCCATTCCCCACAGTGAATTAGAGGAAACGGCGTTAGAGTGGGCAGCGGCCATCAATTCAAAAAGCCCGAACGCGATGCGGATGCTCAAATACGGCTTCAATATGGCCGATGACGGGTTCGTCGGACAGCAGGTGTTTGCTGGGGAGGCCACTCGGCTGGGATATATGACCGACGAAGCCAAGGAGGGCCGAGATGCGTTTAACGAGGGACGTGAGCCGGACTTTTCGTCGTATCCATGGCACTACTAACCTCCCATCACCGTTTCCGTCCGTACAAAGGTCGCTTGGGAAAATCGGGCGACCCTCTCGCGTTATAATTCCTCTTCGACTGGCTCCTCTTCTTCCGGCTCTCCAACCGGATCGTCTTCCGGATCTGGCTCCTCTTCTGGGATATCCTCTTCATCTGCACACCCAGCCAGCGCGACGGCACCAAGGGCTCCACCGGCGGCAAGGGCTTTTGTAAACTGTCGGCGACGGATCGTCGGTTGTTTCATGATTCCGTTTGCCCCTGACAGAGCACAATAGATAAGCATTCCTGATTGTTCAAAATATAAACACAATAAAGCCGGATTGTCCCGAATTAAACCGAATTAGCCAATAAAAGAGAGTGTTGTGACTCTCTGTAGAGAGACGTTTTGAAAGCCAATATTAACACTAATGGCTCCACAAGAGACAGCAATGACTGCCGTCGACGTGTCACGGACGAAAGCGTGGGTGATGGCGGCCCGTCCCCAAACGCTGCCAGCGGCGGCCGCTCCCGTTATTGTCGGTGTGGGCCTCGCCGTTTTTGAGGGGATGTTTGCGCCGCTGCCAGCATTGATGGCGTTCGTCGGGGCTGCGTTAATCCAGATCGGAACGAACTTTGCCAACGACTATTATGACGCCAAAAAAGGAGCGGATACGGACGATCGCGAAGGGTTTACTCGAGTCACTCAATCGGGACTGATCGAGCCTGCACAGGTCAAACTGGCGACGGTCGTTACTTTTGGCCTCGCGATTGTCTCTGGGACGTACCTCGTCTACATCGGTGGCCTACCAATTCTTGTGATAGGTCTCGTGAGCGTCTTCTGTGGCTGGGCCTACACCGGTGGCCCGTACCCGCTTGGGTATCACGGCCTCGGTGATCTGTTCGTCTTCGTCTTCTTTGGGGTCGTTGCCGTGATGGGAACGTACTACGTCCAGGCCGCTGCCGTCCTCGCAGAGCCACTGTCGGTGACACTGCCACCTGGAACAGTAACCGTTGAAGCGTTCGTCGCCAGCCTCCCGGTCGCTGGCCTCTCGACAGCCATTCTCGTCGTCAATAACATTCGCGACCGAGAGACGGATGCCCAAACCGGAAAAAACACACTTGCCGTCCGACTGGGCTATCGCGTGAGTCGACTCGAGTACACCGCCTTGCTCGGATTGGGGCTGCTCGCTCCGCTCTGGTTTGTCAGTCAGGGCTTTGGACCTGCCGTCTTGCTCCCACTAGTGACGATTCCGTATGCTGCACTCATAACCCGTACGGTCTGGACCCGGCGTGATGGCGAGGCCCTCAATCCGGCCCTGGAGTCGACAGGAAAACTGCTCGCGCTGTATGCCTTTTTGTTCGCGCTCGGCCTAGGGATTTCATGAAACTTTCCTATCGTCGGTTTTCGCTTCCGCTTCGGTCGCCACTTGGGACCGCCCATGGCCCGATCGAGTCACGGGAGGGATTCCTTGTTAGGCTGACCGATGGCGATACAGTCGGCGTTGGAGAGGCAACACCGTTGCCCGGCTGGACGGAGTCACTGACTGCCTGTGAGCGTGCCTTAGAGGAGGCGAGTGTCATGATTGCCACCGCCACGGGGGACTATCCCGAAGCGGGTGCAATTGAAGCATGTGACCCCGAGACACCGGCTGCGAGACACGCGCTTTCGCTTGCGGTGTTCGATCTGTATGCCACTCGAGCGGAGACGCCACTCTCCAGGGAGTTCGGCGCAATTGAGACACCAGATCGGATCCCTGTCAACAGCACAATCGGTGATACGAGCGTTGCCGAAACAGAACGCGCGGCTCGCACTGCCGTCGAAGCCGGCTTTCGCTGTCTCAAACTCAAAGTCGGTGTCCAATCGGTTGCGGAAGATATCGAACGTGTTCGTGCTGTCCGTGAGGCTGTCGGCCCCGACATCGAACTCCGGGTCGACGCCAACGGCGCATGGAACTACACGCAGGCCCACAAAGCCCTCATCGCGTTTGACACACTCGAGGTTGCTCTCATCGAGCAGCCACTTCCCGCGACCGACCTCGAAGGGCACGCGTTTCTTCGCCGCCACAATATAAATATCGCCCTCGATGAAGGGCTCCTCGAGCATTCGGTCGACGATATTCTCTCCTTTGGGGCGGCCGATGCCGTTGTTCTCAAACCGATGGCACTTGGGGGACTCGATGTTGCCTGTGAGATTGCCACGTGGATGGACTATGAGGGGCTTTCCTCGATCGTCACGACAACGATCGATGCCGTTGTGGCCCGAACTGGCGCAGTCCACCTTGCTGCCGCGTTGCCCAGTGTGGGTGCCTGTGGACTTGCAACAGCGAACTTTCTCACAGAAGATCTCGGGCCCGACCCAGCCCCAGTTCGTGATGGCGAGATTCTCGTGCCTGATGGCATTGGCCTCGGACTCACAGAGGAGATACGCCAATGAAATCTCCCGTTGGGTGGCCGTCTCGAGATTTCCTCTCGCATCGAGCGGGAACGACGCCGGATCGAACGGCGCTGATCGACACCAAAAGCGGAACGCAGTGGACATATCGGGAACTCAACCAAGAAGTCGACCGATTGGTCACTGGGGCTACGGCGTTCGGTGAGGGAGACGAACCGATCGGTCTCCTGTTTGAGCCAGGCCTTGCCTTCGTCCGCGTCCTCTTTGGGGCGATGCGAACCGGCCGGACGGCCGTCCCACTCAATCCAGCAGAACAGCCGGCCGTGCTTGCTACTGGTGCGAACCGGGTCGGTGTGAACACGATCTGTCACAGTCCGAAGACGGCCGCGTTGGCCTCACGGCTTGAAGTTGGGAGTCCTTTGCTCAATCTCGAGACCGTACTTGAAGCGACACCTGACAGTCCACCGGTGGAGCCAACGCCCTTAGAGACTACAACGCGTGCGCTCATTGTGTTTACATCGGGGACCGGCGGTGAGCCAAAAGCGGTCCAGTTGACCCACGGGAACCTACTAGCCAGTGCGACTGCGTCGGCGTTCCGCCTCGGTCTCCTGCCGACCGATCGGTGGCTTGGCTGTCTTCCGGTGGCGCATATGGGCGGAATCGCACCGGTTATCCGGTCGGTGCTGTATGGAACGCCGTTGGTTATCCAACCGGCATTCGATACTGCCGAGACCGCTGGTGCGCTCGAGCAGTATCACTGTACGGGCATCTCGCTCGTCCCAACAGCGCTGTCGCGCTTGTTGGATGCTGGCTGGCGACCACCGGAGTCACTCCGATTCGTCCTCCTCGGGGGTGCACCTGCCACCCCGACGCTAATCAAGCGCTGTGAGTCCGCTGGCGTGCCGGTCTGTCCAACGTACGGAAGCACCGAAGCCGCCTCACAGATTGCGACGGCACGGCCGCATGAGGCGTATACCGACCGGCGGACTGTCGGCCAGCCACTGGTCTGTACCGATGTCACCATAATCAACGAGGCTGGAGAACCCTGTGACGCCGGCGAGGTGGGCGAAATCGTCGTCGATGGGCCAACGATTACGCCGGGCTATCTCTCTGTGGAGCATACGGAATCGGCATTTGGCGAGTATGGATTTCATACCGGTGATCTCGGGTGGCTTGATGACAACCACCGGCTGACGGTTACGGGCCGGCTGACCGACCGGATCATTACCGGCGGTGAAAACGTCGATCCAGCCGAGGTCGAGAGGACCCTTCGTGAGCACCCGGCCGTAAATGATGCAATCGTCATGGGGCTTCCTGACGAGGAGTGGGGCCAACGGGTTGCCACACTCGTCGCTGCCGATAGGGTGACCGCTGAGGCGCTCATAAGACACTGCCGAACGAATCTCGCGAAATTTAAACAACCGAAGACGCTTCGTGTCGTCGAGGAACTTCCGCGGACGGCCTCCGGAACGGTCGACCGAAAAGCGGCTCGAGACCGATTGGAGTCGGCCGACGAACGTGTTTAATAAGGACGCTCTCCTTTACTCGACTGTGTGTACCATTGGGCTCGCCTGGCGCTGTTTTACGGATACCCCCATTGCCGTTGGGGCAAACAGGGACGAACAGTTTGACCGGCTCTCCGAGCCCCCGACACGATATGCCACTGACCCACTCGTCATCGCCCCACGAGATGTCGAGGCAGGCGGCACGTGGATTGGCTACAACGAACACGGTGTTTTCGCTGCCATCACAAACCGGTGGACCGACACCGAACTCGCCGCAGAGCGCTCTCGAGGCACACTCGTCGCCTCCGCCCTTGAGTACGCGACGGCCACGGCAGCGGCAACCGCTCTCGAGGAAATCGTTGCTGACTTCGAGTTTGCAGGCTTTTCACTCCTCGTCGCCGACGCCACCGATGCCATCTACCTTTCGTGGAATGGGACATTCGAGCGTACTGCCATGGAGCCAGGCGTTCACGTGATTGTCAACGTCGGCTACAACGACCGGTTTGTTATCCCCTCACATCGGCAGGCTGCTGGCCGGCAGCAAGCAGCCCATGCGCGTCGGCTTCGCACCGCCCTCCAGAGAGCCCAGCGGGCTTCAGAGAGTGTCAACCAGTGGCTCGACGTACTCAAAGGGGCCCTTGGCTATCATGAGTACGGTGTTTGTGTTCACGGCGATGGGTTTGGCACTCGTTCGTCCTCAGTGCTTGCGATTGGGTCGGCGTCGGCTACTGACTACTGGTTTGCTGATGGACCTCCGTGTCAAACAGCGTATAAATCGGTTGCCCTCGAAGGGCAGTTTTAAGCAACTTGCGACCCGATACGTTGACATGGACGTATTGCTATCAGCTCCGACGCAAATGGGTGGCGGGTGGTTGCGGTGAGTATCTCAGCGCTTGAGGCGGAGCTCTCGAGTGATGAACGTGCTGGACTCGAGCTCGTCCGTCAGACGGGTGGAATCCATCAAAGTGATTTCTGGAAGGAACTCGACGTCTCCTCACGAAAGGGAAGCCGTATTGTCGAAGCCCTTGTCAGCCAAGACCTCGTCGACCGCGAGGAGACGGTGTATGCCGGACACAACACCTACTACATTACGCCAACCGCTCGAGACTTGGATTTCCGACTGCTGATGGCCGGCGATATGCTGTCGCCGTTTATCGGTGAGGAGGAAGTCGACCCTAACAGCGACGCCTTCTCACAGTGGATTATGAATCTCGCGTATCAGGAGTAGCCGACTCGGCGTAGCTTCCTTCAATAAGGACAAACGGGTCGTCCGTGCGGTTTTCTGTCGGATCGATCGAACGCAGAAGCCGCCGGTGAACCGCTTGGGCAGCCCATCCCTCATCGGGTTTCAGATGATGACTATCTCGAATCGTCGTCCAGAACTCACCGTCGAGCCAAAAAAGACGTTCATCGTCGGATTCGAAAACGGTTTTTGATTCGTCTACGCTGTCGTCTGTGAGCTGCTGACCTGAAAGCTGCGCTCGAGCGAGGACGGCAACGAGCTGATGGCGGGAGACCGGGGTCTCAAGAGCGACCTCATCGATACACGTCCCAAAATAGGACTCGACAAGATCACAGGCTGCTGAGAACTCACCGAACTCGATATCGTCTTCGAATGTGTGTTCCATCTTTCCACCCCCTATGCTTCAGATAGTGTACAATTAGCGAAAACACGTAAATAGTTTTCTACCACTCGAGTGGTGGAGAGACCACTCTCGTTTTTACTGTGGGGAGTCACAGAACCCGTATCTGCCCGATATCGAAGCGGTTCAGGACAGCACGCTACCGAAACGAATTATCTCCCGTTCGCCATAGGCGGGCCCCACAAATTGGATACCGACTGGAAGCCCGTCAGCGGTTCCCGCCGGGACCGAAATCGCTGGCAGGTCCGCGAGGTTCACGGGAACGGTGTTTGCATCTGCGAGATACATCTGTAACGGATCGGAAAGCCCTTCACCGAGTTCGAACGGAGCCACCGGCATCGTTGGCGAGGCCAACACGTCCGCATCGGCGAGTGCCGAATCGAAGTCCTGTTTGACCCACGCACGGGCATCCTGTGCCTTCTTGTAATACTTGTCGTGATACCCCGCTGAAAGGGCGTAGGTTCCAAGCAGAATGCGCCGTTTGACCTCATCGCCAAATCCTTCTTGACGTGCCTTGGCGAATGTCTCATTCCAGTTACCGTCATAGCCGCCCGAACGGCCGTAGCGGACCCCATCAAACCGTGCGAGATTCGAAGAGGCCTCAGACATCGCGATCACGTAGTAGGCCTCGACTGCATGCTCGACGGAGGGGAGACTCACCTCGTGATACGTTGCCCCAGCATCCTCGAGGTGGCCAATAGCATCCCAAAAGGTTTCGACGACGCCCTCGGCCGCTCCCTCGAGAAGTTCTGTCGGGACACCAATTGAAAGCCCTTCCACGTCGCCATCAGCGGCGTCAGCGTAACCCGTTTCTGACGCTGGGGACTCACGAGTCGTCGCGTCGCGTTTGTCCGGACCGGCAATGACCTCGAGCAACTCGGCTGCCTCCTCGACGGTCGAACCGAAGGGGCCGATCTGCTCTAAGCTGTTGCCGTAGGCGACGAGGCCATAGCGGGAGACGAGTCCGTACGTTGGTTTGATACCGACGACCCCACAGAAGGCGGCTGGACAGCGGATCGATCCACCGGTGTCAGAGCCAAGGGCGAGATCGGCTTCGTCGGCAGCGACTGCTGCTGCTGAGCCACCGGAAGAGCCACCTGGCACATGGCCCGGGGCGTTCGGATTTTCTGTCGCACCAAATGCCGAGGTTTCGGTCGTCGTTCCCATGCCGAACTCGTCCATGTTCGTTTTTCCGACAATCGTCGCCCCGGCCTCGCGAAGCCGGGTGACGACGGTCGCGTCGTACGGTGGAACGTACTCCTCGAGCATCCGCGAACCACAGGTGGTCCGGACGCCGTCAGTGGAAATATTGTCCTTGACGGCGACCGTTTTTCCGTCGAGTGGCCCTGCGGCGTCGGGTTCGATTTCGGTTTTGGTAATAAAGATGTTATCCGTAGCCATGGTTAGGAGACGTTTGGCCCTTTGAAGTAGCCATCTTCGCTTTCGGTTGCGTTCGTTATCGCGGCTGACCGCTCGAGTGGTTCGTGTGGTTCATCGGGACGCATTACGTTTACGAGGTCGGCATCGCGATCGACTTCGGGCACCGAATCGAGGGTGTCAAAAGACGCAAGAATATCTGCGAACTGCTCGGTAAACGTCTCGACGTCTTGGTCGTCGAGGGTCACTCGGGCTAGCGCCGCGACGTGACGGACGTCGTCCGGACTAACGGCTTCGTCGCTCATACCCGTTGGGACTGGCCGTTCGTGAGTAAGGGTTTCGGTCCGCGGATACGCTAGACCCCAGTGCTTAAGTTGCGTTCTCTCGTACTTTTAACCAATAACCCGTTTTCAGCGGCCTCCAGCATAATGACTGAAACCAGCACGCAAACGCGCGAGCGACAGGGCGAGCGAACTACCACCGAGTCAGAACGAAACCGCGAACACGAACGCAATCCAGAGCGCGAGGAGTGTCCTGAATGTGGCGGTCGTGTCATCTCAGACAGTGAACACGCCGAAACGGTCTGTGAGGACTGTGGCCTCGTCGTCGAGGAAGGCGAAATCGACCGCGGTCCCGAATGGCGCGCCTTCGACAGCGCTGAAAAGAATAAAAAGAGCCGTGTCGGTGCCCCGACGACCAATATGATGCACGACCAGGGGCTTTCGACGAACATCGGCTGGCAGAACAAAGACGCCTACGGGAAATCCCTCTCGAGTCGCCAGCGCCAGAAGATGCAACGCCTTCGCACCTGGAACGAGCGCTTTCGGACGCGTGACAGCAAAGAGCGTAACCTCAAACAGGCCTTAGGCGAAATCGACCGCATGGCCTCGGCGATGGGGCTTCCCGAAAACGTTCGCGAGACGGCGAGTGTCATCTACCGTCGGGCACTCGAGGAAGATTTGCTTCCCGGCCGCTCCATCGAAGGCGTTGCAACGGCCTCGCTGTACGCGTCGGCCCGACAGGCTGGCACGCCCCGCAGCCTCGATGAGATTGCCGCGGTCTCTCGGGTTGAAAAATCGGAAATCGCCCGCACCTACCGATACGTCGTTCGGGAACTCAGCCTCGAAGTCAAACCCGCTGATCCCGAAAGCTATGTTCCCCGGTTTGCAAGCGGGCTCGAACTCTCAGAGGAGACCGAACGCCGCGCTCGATCACTGCTGCGAAACGCCAAACAAAAGGGCCTTCATTCAGGAAAGTCCCCGGTTGGGTTGGCGGCGGCAGCGATGTATGCCGCAGCGTTACTCACCAACGAAAAGGTCACTCAAAACGATGTCAGCGAAGTCGCAAATATTTCAGAAGTCACAATCAGAAACCGGTATCACGAGTTGCTCGAGGCCGAAGAGATGGCATAGCTGACTCTGTTGCTACACGAACTACGACGCGTCACCGAACGTGGTCCACCCATTCTGGCCGAATTGTTGCCTCCTCGACTGACTCAGAAATCTCGTATTCGTAGCTGGTCGTCCACGCTTCCTCGCGCTCAAGAAGGTAGCCACCCCAGGTTCCGGCATCAACCCGTTCGAGCGTGATGGTCGCGTACTGGAGCTGTTCGCTCTCGTCAATGTGAATCTCGCCGTCGGCGTCGGCGACGTACACCGTCTGGTCGTCAGCCGACCCGTCGACTTCCGTCCACCCGGTCTGCGATTCGTATTTCGTCAGTGTCGTTCCCTCTATTGTTTCGGTCTGTTCGAAAGCGGTCATCTCGAGTTGGGAGTGTGTGAGGGTATCGGGGAACGAGAGGTCGGCTGGACCGGTTGCGTTCCCGTCGTCCATCGACTCGACGATCACACTCGGTTCGTCATCGTACGCATACAAAACTTCCTCGTGTACGTCTAACTCCTTGAGTTGTTCTTCGAGGTGGGCTTCGGTATCGGCAGTGATTTTTGTATACTGGTGACCCGAGTCGGTCCAATAGTGGTCGTAGGTTATGTCCTCAAAAGAGAGATGCAGTCGTTGCTCGCCGCTTTCATCGGTGACAATCGTTTCACGCGAAAAGAAGTGTGAGCCATCGAAGGTAATAGACTCGGAAACGGCAAACGAGCCATCGAGTTCCCCCGGTTCCGCGGGGGAGGAAGCGGTCGTGGTGGCAGGTGTATAGAGTGTAAGTATCCCAGCCGCAGCGAAAGCCAGTAGGGCGAAGGCCACGGCAACCCCGTACCGTCTATCCATGAAAAATGATAAAATCACAATAATAAATCACTTTTGGATTTTATTCCAGGCGGATAGGACTTTCAATTTCTGTACCCCACGTTCGGTATTTGGTCCTTATAACAGTGACTTGATATACTGATCAACGTGGCCGTCCATCCGCCGTTTGTAGCCCGCCTGTCGGGCAAGGCGGTCGAGTTCTCTGGCAGCCAAACTCCCATACTGGACGGCTTTTTTCTGTCGACTGCTAATCTCTGTGGGGAGATAGCCCTCAGCAACCTGCCGGAACCCAACTTTCCGTGACTCACCGGAAACAAGCAGCGACTCGGGCAAGCGAAGTGCGGCATCGATAACTCGGTCATCTAACAGCGGGGCAACCGGTGAGACACCGGCCGCCTCGAGTGCGAGGACATCTCGAGGCAGTTGTGCTGGCAGTGTGTGTATCTGTTCACGAACAGCCTCGCGGACGCTATTGGCGGCAACCCGATGGTCGAGACGGGCGACCTTTTCGTAGCCACCGAACAGTTCATCGGCGCCCTGGCCGACAGCGAGGTGGGTGTAGCCATCGCTTGCAGCCCGTTTGGCAGTCAGGTAGAGGGGGAGAGCAATCTGGATATCCATCGCGTTGGTTCGGCCGGTTGCGGCGACGAGTTCGGGAACAGCGCCAGCTAGCTCTTCGGGCTCGAATTCGACGAGAGTGAGGGCCTCACGTCGCCCCATCGCGGCGGCTGCACTCGTTGCGGCCTCGATATCGTGACTGCCAGGGAAGCCGGCGACATAAAGCGGTCTGTCGAGCAGCGCTGCCACGAGTGCGGAATCGACGCCACCGGAGAAGGCAATCGCAAGGCCCTCACGTGAGACCTCGGCAGTGGCGTCAGTAATCGCCCGGTCGACGCGCTCGAGCGCTCGGTCGGCGTCGGTGTCGGGCGCTGGATTAGGAAGCGACCAGCCAATCTGTCGATCCGTCTCGGTCCATTTGGCCCCAGCCGGTACTGCAACAGGGTCATCCAACGGAGTCGGGGAAAACGCCCAACCATCGGGGGAGAGTGCCTTACCGTCGGCAATCGATGACTCGACGAACAGCGGGACGCGTCCAAGGACATCGCGGACGAGCGTCCCGTCGACCCATCCGGCGAATCCGGTTGTCCCCGTCAGCGGATCGCCCGACTCGAGTGCCTCTTTGAGGAGGGTTTCGTTGGCACCTCGCAGGGTTTCAGTCATTCGAAGAACTCCCCAAACCGGGTGGCGACTCGTCGTTTCGCTCCGCCAGCGGCTTGCCGGAAGCTGATTCGCCACGGCGTCCGCTTGCCTTCGACGGAGGTTTGCCCGGCAGTGATTGCCTCGAGAATCGATTCGGCGGTCGGTTCCTCTGCGTCGACGCGTGTCACCGCTTGGCCAACCATCTCGCTGATATGGGCGTCGCTGCCGGCAGTCATCGGCAGCCCATGGCCACGGGCAAACCGCTCGGCTTGTCGGTTTGCCCGACCGGTCAGGAGCCTCGAGTTGTAGACTTCAATTGAATCAGCGGTGGCTAGCTCTTCGCGGGTTATCCGTGCCATCACGCCGTGGCGAGACTCCTGAAACGGATGTGGGACGATCGCAATCCCACCCTGTTCGTGGATCCGCTCGAGTGTCTTCCCATATGGGAGGCCGGGTGGAACTGCTTCAGTGACACCCATTCCCAAGATGTGACCGGCTTTACTCGAGATTTCGATACCCGGAATGCCGATGAGGTCGTATTCGCCAGCTAGGTCGACGGCCTCGAGACTGGCGTCGATTTCGTCGTGGTCGGTAATCGCAATGGCGTCAAGGTCGACCGCTGCGGCCTGTTCTAAAATGAGATCGATGGGGTCGCGACCATCGTAGGAAAGCGCTGAGTGGACGTGAAGTTCGACCGAAAGCACACTATCTCTACACAGTCACCGATGAAAACCGCTTTGATTAGCCTGTTGGTCGGACTGGCTGTCTGGTGTCGAAGCGGAAATTCCTGGCGCTGTTGAAACCCTCTGGAGTTGATACGAACTGCGTGCTGAATACAGAGCGCGAATGTGGCACGGGCTGAGGAGAGATCAACGTGGAAGGCCTCACGCTCAGTACAGGGGAAGCAGTTACCTGAGCAATCGTCGAATTCTTTGATATCTGTCAAAGGTTGCCTGCTGACTATAGCAATGTAGATGGATTGTGCTACGAATCGGGGACCAAATATAGCGGCTATTCCATCCTCAGTGGTGGACCTGCTGGGAGAACGGCCCTGCTACAGGACGAGCTTCGACTGTGCGACCGAGTCAGGAGTGTTCTTCGAGATGAATCGATTCATTGCCGTTGATGGTGACGATATAGCCGTCGTACGAGAACGTAACCGAAACTTCCGCGGCGGTACACAAAGCGTCAAGCGCGTCCGGATCGACAACGTCGTACAGCGGTCGCAACTCCTCGACGGGCCCCTCCGCTGTGCGACAGCCATCACAACTGCAAGGCTCACAGATTCAACCGACTCTGTTGGATCTGTACACACTGGTCATCCCTCTTCTTGATCGTCGTATCTGGCCAGTTCGATTATTTCTACTTCCCACTCGTGGGTTGACCCTCGCGTTCGAAACTCCCAAGCACCGCGCACGTCCACATCAGCTTTGACGGCCTTCTCGACCACTTCGGCGAGGGCGGCCTCGAAGTCGTCGGCGTTGGTAATCGAACCGTCACCGGATTGATCTCGTGTCATGATGGGTGGGCCACGATCCTTAACCCGAAGATATGGAAACAAACCCACGATCACATCCACACAATTGGGTCACACTTCGCGCAGGGCGTTCGGTCCATCCTCACCAAAGGATGCCACACCCATATCTCTACCGTTTTGCATGGTACACCATGCCAATTATTCAGCGCTGGTAGACCATGCTGCCTATCTTTACCTGTCTCGGACTCCAACGCCAAGCAAGAAATGGCAGTCATCGCGCATCTTCGGATCCCGGCCGGCTCGTTCGAACTCGGCCGGATCCTCGAACTGGAAACAACCGGGTCGATCGAACTCGAAAACATGGTCCCGCTGGGCGAGAAAGCCGTTCCGTTCTTCTCAGTGAGTGACGCAGTCCGAGAATCGTTCGAGCAAAACGTCGAGAATCACCCGTCGGTCGAACGCATCATAGAAGTGACGCGCCACGACAGCGAGCGGTTGTATTCGTTGGACTGGAACATCGGTCGCGACGTGTTTTTACAGGGGATTGTCGATCTGCAGGGCCAACTCCTGAGTGCCACTGGAACGGCCAATACGTGGGAGTTCGAGATCCGGTTTCCTACTCACGAGGCGCTCAGTGAGTTTCAGGAATACTGCTCGAATGCCCACATTCCACTCGAAGTCGGACGCATATACAATCCCGTCCGTCCGGGAACCGGCATGTGGTACGGGGTGACAGAAGCCCAGCGTGAAACGCTGATGCGCGCTGTGCAGGGTGGGTACTACTCCATTCCGCGGCGAATGTCCACCCAAGATCTGGCCGATGACCTCGGAATCTCCGACCAGGCCGTCACAGAACGACTGCGTCGGGCGATCGGAACGCTCACGGAAAACACACTCATCGCAATGGAAGAGGAACTCGCCGAAGAGTTCGAACAGCCCCAAGAACCCTGATCGCCAAAACCATCTCAACCCGGGTTAGAGGACTACTGACCCGGGTGTTACTGAATAACAACCTTGTCCACCATGCAGCGAAAGGAACCGTTTGGGATACGTGTTGAACAGTAGACTAAATATGGGGTTTGATAAAATAGCCGATGCCCTCGGGGGCCGATCACGGCGGCAGGTGCTTGTGGAACTACTGGATCACAATCCGGTGGACCAACAAGAGGCGGTGACGAAGGATACTGCCCAAGAGGACGAGGTACGGGAGCTACAGCTTACTCACACACATCTCCCCAAACTCGATGATATGAGCTACATCGTCTGGGATAGAGACCACGGGACTATCGTAAAGGGGCCAAATTGGGAAGAGATCGAACCGGTGGTTCGATTACTCAGCGACAACAGGGACCAAATCCCCAACGACACGTTCTAACACTGTCAAAGAGAACCATGTGTCTTCTGTGAACCCGCGCTGTGTATCTTGCACGGCTGAATACATCATTCAGATTTGATAGAACCCAGAGCGCTAACTACGCACTTGTAGTGAACGGATGGGTCACAGTTTCGGTGTGGAATAAACGAGAGTGCCGCGCTGAACTCATCCTCTGTATGCAGCACGACACGCGAAGCCTATTATCAATTGAGGATTTCAACAGAACCGAATTTCTAAAAACTCGAGTCAGTTAGTCGTCTGCGGGTGCTGAGGCACCTCGACCAATATCGATCTCACCGGCATCGAGTTTTGCTTCGACGTTGCGAGCGGCTTCAACCATGTTTGCCATCTTCCCGTAGGCTACCTCTCTGGGAAGCAGTTTCACACCACAGTCAGGTGAGACGACCAGCCGTTCCGGTGGGACGATCTCGAGGCCTTTCTCGATGTTGCGCTCAATCTGGGCAACCGATTCGACGTCGGCGACGTGGACGTCAGTGACACCGAGTGCGAGGTCGGCGGTGAACGCGGGGTCTTTGAACACTTCGAGTTGGTCGTAATCGCCGTTTGCAAGCTCCAAGTCAAATTCGTCAACGGGGTACTCGAGGATCTCTGGGTAGATTCGGGAGTAATCTCCGTAGCAGACGTGAAGACCGATACGGACCTCCTCGGGGATGTCAGCGACGATGTGCTCGAGTGCTTCGCCGACGATGGCGTGGTCGTCGGGTGTCGTCGCGAGTGCCGGCTCGTCTATCTGGATGTATCGCGCACCGGCATCGACCAGTTTCTCGATTTCTTCGTTGACAAGGTCGGCGAGTGCGAGCGTGAGCTCATCGTCGTCCTCGTAGGCTTCGTTGAACGACCAGTTAGCGAGGGTGTAGGGGCCCGTAATCGGCACTTTCACTGGACGATTGGTTGCCTGGGCGGTGAACTCGTACTCATCGACCAGCCACGAGTCGGTGTATTCGACATCGCTGACGACGCTTGGTTTGTCGAAGTAGTTGTGTCCCCAGACTTTGACGGGGCCGTTGAACTCATAGCCCTCGATTCGGTGGGCGAAGAACTCGACCATCTCGTTTCGTCGCATCTCACCGTCGACGACGACATCGAGGCCGGCGCGTTCGTGTTCGCCCGTAATGAGGCGTGCTGCATCGTCTGTCGCTTCCGTGTAATCCTCCGCATCGAAGGAGTGATCCGGGTCTTCGTACAGCTCTTTAGCCCGATTTAACCACTTTGGCTTCGGATAACTCCCGACGACGGTCGTCAGGATGAAATGGTCGTTGTCGTGGCCCGCCGGGCGGAACTGGTCTCGGTTTTTGTTTTCGGTCATTGTACTTTCACCTCTGGGAGTTCGGCGGCTGCCGCAAGCGCCTCGAGTTTCGCTTCGTACTTCGCATATGGGAGATAGAACGTTTCGGTGTTCGTCGTTAGATAGACGGTGTCGAAGTCGGTGACAGGGAGTTTATCAAAGACCCACTCCGCCCGCTCGCGGATCGCTTCCGGCTCTTCGACGAGCGTGTTCTGGCCGTCGACCAGTCCGAGCGCGATGTCGTCGGTTGCGCCGTACTCCTGGAGATTGTAGATCGAATCTTCCTGTTCGGTGACGAAGTCAAACCCAACGGCGTCGATATCGGCATCCAGCAAGTGGGCATACACTTTCTCCTCGAGTGCGCCCCAGTAGGTGTGGGTGACGACATCGGCGTCGGTTGCGGCGGCAACCGTGTCGATTGCCTCACTTGCCCGTTCATCGAAGCCCTCAGAGGGGGCGTCGGTCACGAGCGACGGCTCGAGTAAGAACAGCGTTTCGTGCTCGGGAAACGCCTCGAGTTCGCCGGCTAGAAAGTCCGTAATCGCAGCCAGGAAGTCGGCATCGTCGTTGTAATGTTCGTCGCTAGCGAGATCAAAAAGCGAGTAGGGGCCAGGCAGGACAGCTTGGAGTGCGCTGTCACCGGTGAGTTCAGCGGCAGCCTCGAGCTCCGCCCCGATATCGCCCGAAAATGTGAGCTCTCCGGTGACAACGGGGTCGCGATAGAAGTTGTTGTTGTCGTAGTAACGGACGATTCCGCGCGTTTCGACGTTCTCGTGGACGGCAAGCGGGTGAGCAAGCATGTCGTCCCATCGGAGTTGGCCTTCGGAGACGCGGTCGAGGCCGATTTCGCCCTGGAACTCAAGTACTTCACTTCGGCCACGGTCGTAGGCGTCGGTGATTGCCTCACTCTCGTCGCCGCTGATCATGTCGTGTTTCTGGTGGCCTTTTAGCTCTGAAAGCTCGTCTTTTGCCCAGTCCGGTAGTGGAAACAGTCCCGGCGAGGTCGATACGTATGATGTCATTCGTACACTCGCCTAGGCTATGCCGGGGCTTAATATTTTCCATCCACTGATATGTCTGGCAGTAATTCACACGGCGGGGTTGGCGGAGTCATTGCGGCTGCATCTCGAGGACGAGTAGGTTCTCGAACGGATAGGCCTCCTCAGCTATCGTCGTTGTCCTCAGCCCGCCGTCGGCCGCCAACGAACGGACTTCCTCGAGGCCGGTCAGGGTACTAATGAGCAAGAAAACGACGCCGTCTTCGGTGAGTACTCGCCGAACATCGGCGAGAAACGGCTTGATGAGTCGTCGACCATCCGGGCCGCCCGAGAGGGCCTGTTCCATCCAGTCATCGCCCTCATCAGCGGCCTCCGTTGGCAGGTACGGTGGATTGAACGCCACCACATCGAACGTATTTGCCCGAAACGGCTCGAGCATATCCGCCCGGACGGTCTCGAGTCCGCGTGCTCGCGCCTGCTGGCAGGCGTGTGGGTTCACATCCGAGCCGATAACCCGTGCGCCGGTTTCAGCGAGCGTTTCAGCGACATAGCCAGAGCCCGTCCCAACCTCGAGGATGAGGTCATCGCCATCGACTCTCTCCTGGGCTGTGTGAGCAAGCAGCGCCGAATCCTCAGCGGGCTGGTAGACAGTGTCGTCAATACCGCGAAGTTCCTCGAGTTTCATCTAGTCGTCCTCCGACTGTCGCGGTTCCGGCCCGCTGGTCGTAGCCTCTTCGTTGGTAAACCTCACAGCTTGCCCATCGGCAACCCGAAAGCCGCCGGTTTCAGCCCGCCCGGACAGTTCGCGCTGTGGATAGGGAATTTTGATCCCCTCGGCAGCGAACTGTCGTTTAATTGCCCCAATCGCAGCCGTCATTGCGTTCGACCGTTTTCGAGCCGTCGGGGAGTCAATCCAGAAGCGGACGCCGAGCGTTACAGCCGAGTTATCAAACGACTTCGAAACGATCCGTGGCTCCGGGACGGTCATAATATCTTCCCCAGAGATATCTGAAACGGCCTCCTTTGCAACCTGTGAGGCGTGTTCGATATCGGTCGTGTAGTCCACCCCAACTTCAACCTCGAGTCGCAGTCGTCCTCGCCGAGAGCGGTTGGTGACAGCCTTCGAGACGACGACGTCGTTTGGAATCATAATGTACTCGCCGTCTGCTGACTGGATTCGTGTGTTGATTATCGAGATGTCGGTGACGATTCCTTCGAAGCTCTCGACTTCGATCCAGTCGCCGATCTCGAAGGGTCGAGAAAACATTAGGACGAATCCAGCGAGAATACCCCCCAGTGTTTGGCGGGCAGCCATCCCAACGACGATTCCGAGGAATCCGGCACCAACGAGGACGCCACCGAGATCATCAACCCAAACACCGAGAACGACAATGAGTGCAACCAGCCAAATGATAACCTGTGTGAGGCGGTGGGTTACCTCCTCTTGATGTCTGGTCACGGCTGAAGACGAGCCAAGCAGATTATGCACCAGCCGCAGTGCAACGCGGACGACGATAAACGTGACAAACAGAATAATAAATGAGAAAATGGCTTTCGAGAGCTCTTGACCGCCTAGCTCGAGTTGGGCGTACAGTTGGGCAATCTCGTCGGTTAACTCCCAGACGCCGATAATAACGGTCACCGCCAAGCCAACGACAGCGACCAACAGCGTCGAGACGAGAAGATCAGCGTACAACGGTTTGATTCGGGTCCCAAGCCAGTCCCGGATGTCTCGATACGAGAGGACGACAAAAACAAGCAGTGCAACGACTGCCAGGGTTGCAGCGAATCGCCCATTTGTCGTCGTAACCGACTCCGACAGCCAGCTGAGCACACTCCCGATCACCGTATTCACAGTGAGACAACTTTCGGCCCCGGTGTTGAGTATTCGTCGGTCTCTGTTGTTCCTGCATCACAGCGCTGCTACGCTGATCAACCCAGGCTCGACACTACGCTCTAGCGTCGAATCCAACGTCACTAGCAAGCGTCGCCAACGCCGCAAACTCAGCCGGCGTCACCGCCCCCGCTCGCTTTTGTAACAGCGCTTCGTCAGCTGCCTCAACCACCGCATCCGGCTTCTCGAGACCGGAAATATGGGCCGTATTCCGAATCGCGTTTCGCATTGTCTTTCGGCGTTGCGTGAAAAGCGCTTTGACGAATCGAAGGAAAAACGCCTCGTCGGCGACCTCATACGCTGGCGTCCGTGGGATCGCACGGACAACTGCACTCTCGACCGCTGGTGGCGGCTGAAACGCCCCTTTTGGCACTGGCTCGACCAACTCGACGGCCGCAAAATGCTGTGTCGACACCGAAAGTCGGCCGTACTCCGGCGTGCCCGGCTGGGCCACCATCCGCTCGGCAAACTCCTTTTGGAACATCAAAACGAGTGGCTTGCCTTCTGGCAGCAGTCGGAAGGTAATCTCACTCGAGACACCGTAGGGGAGATTCGAAACCGACGCCGTAAACCCAGGAAGCTCAACCTCGAGTGCGTCGCCGGTGATGACCGAAAGCCGGTCGTCGGCCACCTCTTCGGCGAACTCTTCGCGGAGAAACGCTGCGAGTTTCCGGTCGCGTTCGATAACGGTGACGTGGTCACCAACCGCAAGGAGGCGGTCGGTCAACGCCCCTGTCCCACCACCAACCTCGAGAAGGTGTCCCGTGTCAGCTTCCTCCGGAAGGTAGTCGGGAAGCCGGTCAAGCACCCGATCGTCGATCAAAAAGTGCTGGTCGCGGTTTGGGTTGCCGCCAACACCAGCCCGAGCAAGCAGCGCGTCTGGATCTCTCATTGCCGGCGGCTACGAACACCGCGGGTGTAAACACGTCGGCTTCGGCGTCACTCACTCTCAGTTCGTTCTCACCGCTCGACACCACCACGCACGAACATTTTGTACTTCAGATCGTCATCCTGAAACTCCTCTAAAATCCGGTCGACGATCACGCCTGCCGGATCGTGAAGGCCCGTTACCCGCTCTTCGAGATCCGCAAAGCTCTCGAACGGCCCTCGCTTTCGCTCATCGAGTATGTTATCCCGGAGCTTGTCGCCGATGCCCGGCAACAGATTCAACTGGTGGAGCCGAAGCGTGATTGGCTGGGCGTTCGTATAAATATCGACAAACCGCTGTTCGTCCTCCTCGACCAGATCGGTAATGACGTACTCGAGTTCCGTTTTGGCACCCGAAGACAGCTGGTCGTACTCGATCTGACGGGCGTCAGTGACGATTTCGCGTTCACTAGGTGGATTGACCGTCACGGTCGTCCCGATCGTCAGTCGCTCATCGGCATCGAAGGCGACCTCATAGAGTTCGAACGTCTCGATATCCATCGCATAGCCAGCTGGTGACTTTTCATACCGTGGGCGTCCATCGGTGGATAACCCGTGGGGGAGGTAATCCAACACGACTGCGCGTCGAACCGCCGGCTCATCACCCTCAGATTCGCTCATTGGTTCACTGTACGGTAAGGCTGTACTTAAATAGTCGGCCGCAATGCAGCGCGCTGAATCGCTAGCAGGGTAACGGGTGGGTCCAACGCAGTGCCGTCGGACACATACCTATTGGTTAGAAGGAATAAAATAAGCGGCGTGTCAGGCGAACATATGGTCCACGCTCGCCGAACTGCCCTTCAAACAGCGGGGGCCGCCACACTCGCCGTCCTCGCCGGTTGTACCGCAATTGAGTCACTCACCGCAGGGGAGTCACCAGACGAATACCACCTCGAGGTCATGTCCCATCCCCAGTCGCTCGTCGAATCGGCGCTCTTTGAGCCATCCGATGGTGAGCCGTTCGCTGAACCAGCAGAGACGACACTCGAGGCGGTGTCCGGATGGCGACCACACAACAGTTGGGTTCAAACCCGTTCCCGAGGATGCCTACGTTGAGCATGAAGGGTCGTACTTTCAAATTAAATATGTCGTCTCGGGGCGGGAGACAGTCGACCGCGAGCTGATTAGCGTCGAGTCAGTCGAAGACGAGGACATCCCGGATGACCCACTCGAGGTTGACACGCTCGATGACGTGGATGAACGGATCCTTTCCCTGCTTCACGTTCACACTCACTTCGGCGGAGAGAGCGCTATAGCCGATGCGTTGCGTGAGGATGCCTTCGTGTTGCGACGCCCAGCAGAACGCGACAGCCAACTCGCCTCAGGTGACCTCGACGGCGAAATCGTGACGATGACTGACAGTCAGTCGTTTGCCTATCGCATACAGCGTTCCACGACGGAACTCCATGAACCCAAATATACCGCACTGGCCGTGCCCGTTGCGGCCTCCCACTCGACGTTCCGAGAAACACTTCTCAGTACCGAAATCGATGCCGAACTCGATTCGACTCCTCTCGAGACGGCTGTTCGAGAGATACTCGAGGAAGCGATTGAGACTGAGTCATATCTCGAGTAGATGCCCTCTCCGATCCGTTTGAGACGGTACTCGACCGTCTCGGTTCAGAGGAGATAGAGGGAACCGACAATCAGTTGTGGTATGACGACGCACTGTATCGCTACACACTGTACATTTCTGAGGCCTAACCTAGACGGTTGGGCACAAGCTTTCTGTTGCAGGCTGAGAGCGAATGTACTACTGGCGTCGTCTATCGTATAGAGAAACACGCGGGTTTGACCGTAGACACCGACCCTCAAACCGCCGGTTAGACGTACTGGACGACGATATTGAGAATCTCGTCGAGTTCCTCACCGTCGAGAGTGTATCGCTGTTGGGCAAACACTGCACGAAGCTCATCGCGATCCTGTGGGAGCAGGTTGGCGATTTTGTACGCCGTCGCTTCGTTAACCTTCTCGAGTTCTTCGAGCGCCTCCACGAGTTCGGTTGCCTCCTCGGGCTCGAGGACGGCAAACCGATTGACGTGTTCGATTGCTCGCGCGAGTTCGTACCGTAGCTCACGGTCTTCATCGAGTGCGCGTTCGGCTTCGATGTCAGCGAGGAGCTCTTTGGCCTCAGAGACGGTCAGATACTCCTCGCCGACGATTTCCTTGAAGATTGTCATTCCTGAGCGGTTTGGGCACGCAGGTGCGCAGCAGTGACGAGCACCTGCTTTTCTTTGCCACCGTCGGTGATCGCCACTTTGAATGCTCGTCCTTGCTTGCCGACGACCTCGCCGGTCAGTCCATCAAAGCGTGGGTGGTACCGACCGTCGGGGACGCTGGGGTCGATTTTCATGTGGACTTTCTGACCCACATCGTACTCTTGGATCGCTCGTTGTGGTGGGGACGTTCCACGGTCTCGAGGGGCATTTGCGAGTTTTCTCCGGGTTCCTTGGCGAGGTCCATTCGAATTCGGCATAGTCCTACGCCTCTCTTGTCTGGAGACGGTTATAAAAGACACGTTCCGCACCGACGAGGCCTTAGATTCGGCCGACGTTCTCGACGGCGACGCTCTCGACGCCGTCAGTCTCAGCGAAGTTCTCTTCGACGGCTTCGGTCCCACCAGCGTCATCAGGGACGATAACCGTCACGTAGAGGGCAACGAGGCCGAAGGCAACCTCTTCGCGGTCGGTACCGTTAATTTTTGCACCGTCCGGAAGGGCTGATTCGAGTCGGTCGGTTAGTTCGTCGAGGTCGACCTCGGGGCTTTGCGGCATGATCTTGAGTTTGGCGGCAACTTTTCCCATGGTTATGGTCCGGTGAATCCGCAGTCAGGACACTCATAGAGGTTGCTTTGCTTGCGGCAGGTTGCACAGCGGAAAACCTGGTGGCCACAGTCAGGGCATTTGAATCGAGCGGCGTTCGTCCCGGCGATGTTGATCCCACAGGAAACGCAGGAACGTGCGTTGCCGTGATCCGATCTACTCATACCGCTACGTTCCCTCCGACTGCTTTTAACCGTTGTCTTTCGCGGCGTCCGTCAGCCATATCACAGACGCCGATGAGGATATCGTATGCGTGCTGACGACGACGTGACTCGCTCTGCCCGGCCGATTACCCTTATCACAGGCGGGGCAGATGGCATCGGTCGCGCACTCAGCTACGAGTTCGCCCAGCACGGTCACGACCTGGTCCTCGTCGATATCGACCGCGAGGGCCTCGAGACAGTTGGGGCGGCACTCGAGTCAACGTCAGGAACGGTTCGCGAACAGATCGCCGTCGACCTCACTGACGCGGATGCAGTCGACCGGATTGAGACACGGTTGGCTGCGGAGGGGTTGGTCGTCGACACGCTCGTCAACAACGCCGGCGTTCCGGTTTATGGCCCGTTTGTCGAGACCGATTGGACCGACGAACAGTCGATGCTCCGTCTCAACATCGAGGCCCTGACGGCGTTGACCGACCGTTTTCTCCCAGGGATGGTCGCACGCGGCCACGGCAGGGTGTTGAATATGGCCTCATTGGCCGCGTTGTTACCGGTCCCAACGGCTGCGGCCTACGGGGCGAGCAAGGCCTACGTGCTCTCGTTTTCGCTTGCGTTGGCCGAGGAGCTCACCGACACGGGGGTGACGGTGACGGCACTGTGTCCGGGTGAGACCCAGACCTCGTTTCTGACTCGAGGCGGGATGGAACGGTCTGGTTTTGACCCCGACTCCCCAGGCCTTATGCAGCCACGGACGGTCGCCAAAGCGGGGTATCGCGGCACAATGGCCGGGAAACGAATCGTCGTCCCGGGTTGGGGAAACCGCGTTCGGTACCACCTTTCGCGCCTGTTGCCGCGGCGACTGGGCGCACGACTAGTCGGTAACCTGTGGGCTGGAAAGTAAGGGCGACTCAAGTGTGCGATTAGAAGGTATGCGGACTAACTCCCGGTGTTGGAATAGTAGCATCCCAGCCGATTAGATCGAGACTCGGCCTACTATTTCGCGAGCTATAGTCTATAATACCAAGAGTTAGCTATCTAAAAACCCAATATAGTAGAAGACATTAAATATCAAATTGATATTTTAGCTAATATAGTGGTGGCATGAAACGAACGAGGCGGAATCATAATTCTAAGAGTCAGATATCTTCCTCCCGGAAAAGAATCCTCCGCACTCCATCAAACACCAGTAAATCTTCTAATTCGGAACTCACTCCAAAAGAATGCAAGGCCTTGTATGCGGTTGAACCATACGCAGACGGGCAGGTGGAGAAACTTTCAGACATTCCTTTCAGGAGTGGAATTGAGGTTGTTCGAGGGCAAGCCAACGAAGGGATGCCGATAGAAATCATGGGCGATTATGACGAAATTACTCTCTTCCGCAGGCGACAAAAGGAACGGTCGAAAGACGTTCCAACGGATATTGAGCGCCAAAACGCTCGCTCAGTCCAACGAAATAGCCAGCATACCAATGGAGGCTTCGCCGGTGAAACAACGGTCTCAGATTCGGTCCGAGCGGTACTTTCTTCCCCAGGCCAGAAACTGGAGTCAGGGGTAAAAAAAGAGATGGAAGAACGAATGAACGAGGATTTTAGCGATGTGCAAATCCATACCGGCGCACAGGCTACCCACGCCTGTGAAGAAATTAACGCGAGAGCGTTTACTGTCGGGAGACATATCGCGTTCAATGCTGGAGAGTACGACCCGGAGAGTGCCGAAGGTCAATATCTAATCGCCCACGAGTTAGCACATACTCGTCAACAGCGTAGACAGGGGGCCATCCACCGGATGAAGGGGCAAAAATCTCGTTTAGGAAAACTCCAAAAAATTGCCAATGATGAAAACCGGTATCCTGGGGACGAAAAGTTTGAAACCGAACTCAATAAAAGAATTAAGGAGATAAACTCATACCCAAGATGGTTGAAAAGTAAACTTAAACCACGCGAGAATTTTGATATCGGAGATATTGCATTAGCGATGTACGCACCCGGCGCTGATGCACAGACCTCTCGAGAACTTGTTTTCCTCCTCGAAGCAGAAAAGTGGGGGAATCATATCAGCTTTGATCGCGGTGCACCCGATTGGCAACATATTGTAGCTCGCCACGTTGTTTCTCAACTTCAAGTTCAAGAACAAGTAGATTGGGGCATCGAACCAGGTATGCACAACAAAAATGGGTCTGCGTCGGTTTTCCCATCAGATATGGGTCCATCTGCAATCAAGAATTTAATTACCAAATTAATTAAAGACGCATCTAAAGGTAACGTAAAGAAGCAAACAGATGGAAAGCCAGTAATTACGTACTCTGGAAAAGAACTACCAAAAAATAAATGGATTAAAAATAGTGTATGCTAAGACTGGTGAAATTGTAACAGCATATCCGGAAGATAATAAATATCTGGAAGGGCGTAATAACTGAAACAATAAGAAACATCGTAAGAAACCTAGTGGGAAAAAGAAATTGTCATGATAACAAAAACAGACGGGCCGGTCGAAGCGAGCATCGTACTCGCTGATGGTCCAGAGGTACTCTCCACTGGCGGGGGAGCAATTCAAATTTCCGCCAACGGGGACCGGGTTAACACATATGAAAACGAAGAAAAAGAGTCATGGCACGACTGGGGCCTGAGTTCGTCGGTGATTTTCTCGCTCTTGATCTGCCAGCTCTGTTAGAAATCAGCCAGCGCCTGTATTCCGGTGAGATTGAACGGTACGACACTGTTGAACACGTCTTAGAAGGTCACCGTTCATACTTCGTATTCCAGCCGTTAAGTGACGACACCGTTCGAATCGCGTTTCAGACTCGAGAACAGATCGATCACAGTCTCGAGGTGCCGTATCCCACACCAAAGAGTGCGCGAGGGTATGTCGTCGATACTGGGGAGTTCTGTCACACTCTCATACAGTGTGCAAAGGAATTCCAACAGAAGGCAGAAACGTTCGATGTCGCAACCGACGGGTTTGCCCAACAGATTACTGAATTTGAGTCGCTACTGTCCGATACTGCGTAATTGTATAAGACCGATCATTTTTCAAAACCCAATAATCAGCGGGCCGATAAGCACACCCATCAGGTGGACGCGCCGGGCACGAAAGCGGATCGGGACCAGTCCGACGACGGTTGCGACACCGAACACGGCGATACCGATTGGGCCGGTAAAAAGGTAGGAGAGCACACAGAGCAAACTGAGGACCGCAACCGAAATTTTCCAGTAGGTTAGTCGTCCGATCAGCCGCAGGTAAGCGTCTCCAAGGGTTACCACGAGGGCGAATCCGAGTGCGCCGGCGAGGACGACACCGACGACCAAGATCGGAAGTTCGAGCGGTGCATCGATGTTCTGGAAGGCAACCATCACACCTGTTCGCGGTTGTCCGATGGCGACAAGAGCGAACAGCGCAAAAATCATATTGGCCGTATCGACACCGCTGGTTGCGACAATGTAGCTTCGGTCGCTACCGCCACGGACATAGCTCCGTTCAGTTCCGACACCCGCCTCCGAATCCGGAATAAGCAAGAGGACGGCGACCGCCGCAATCGCTGCTGAAACACCCGGAATGTAGCCAACGATGGCTCCGGCAATCGCTCCACCGAGAGCCGTCACCACGAGCAGGGGCCGGGACATGCGTAGTCCATGCCCGGTCTGTGGTGGCACGCTTCCCCCTCGAATTGCATCGATCAACACTGGTGCCCCAAACAGACCAGCAAAAAGCGGTGCGAGCATCCCTCCAGCCTCGAGTGGGGCCTTTGGCGAGACATCGAGTGTGAGCAAGCCAAGTGCTGTGGCAAGCAGAAACGAAATGAGGCCACCAAGACGCCGCCACCAGGTGTATTCCGAAGCGAGCAAGCCAAGCACGACTAACAAGAGTAAGAGCGAAAGGTGCGAACGAATCGTCGGATAGGCGGCAGTCACTGCCATCGTCACCGGGATGGCTAAGGGAACGGCAAGAATTACTGCAAGAAGGCTCCCAACTGCAGAGAGGCGGATTGCTTCATATCCCCGCCCTTCGAGGACCATCCGGTGGCCGGGGAGCGCGGTGACCGCCATCTCCGCATCGGGAACGCCAAGTGCCATTGCGGGAATCGCGTTGACAAACGTGTGGACGACACCGGCGGCAAGCATGCCGACACCGACGAGCAGTGGCGGACCGGGGACCGAGATGGCTATGCCAGCAAGCAAGAGGGCAAAATTGTTTGCGTGCAAACCGGGGATTAGCCCGCTAATTGCACCGAGTGCGCCACCGAGAAGCACCCATATGAGAACACCAGTAGTGAGTTGCGGGTCAACTGTGAGTGCCGTCCCGGAGAGCATCTACCGGCGTTGGTCACCTATTCGGATTTAAACCTCAGGTAGTGTCGATCAGTCGTCAGTGGCTGTGACCCCTGTACGGGCTTCGCTGTATCCTGCTCCCGTAATAATCTCTGCCGGTTCCTCCGCCACGTACAGCATGATCAACACCGTCACGATGTATTTCGAAATGATATCGAGGATACTGTACCCCCACGAGGTCATCCAGACTTCGAGGACGGCAAAGCCTTCGACACCGAGCGCCCAGAGAATCGGATAGCCAAACCAACTGACGACGGTCAGAATTTTTAACGTCCTAAAGAGATCGCCAGTTCCAGTTGCGGCCGCATCGCCCGTCCATTCGACGAGGATGATGTAGACAATCACTGCAAAGAACGAGCTACTCAGGACGAACCACCACCAGCGAAGCAGGTATGAGGAGGTCGTGAGTGCCGCAGCCAGACCGGTCACACACATGGCGATGGTAAACGCCACCGAGGTCAGTATTTTCGTCAGGTTCGAACCGGCGATCAGCCCGAGGGCGATCAGAATAAACGGCGTCGAGAACGTCCACGTCAGGTACCGACCCCACATGGTAAACACCTCCTCACCAGCCATCGGATGGCCAGTTGGCATCTCGATAAAACTCACCGTGAGCCCTGCGGTGAGACCACTATAACTCGAGATAGAGACGACAGAAATCAACATCACTGAGACGGTGATGAGCTTCGCCCGTGGATCAGTCAGGTTCCGTCCAAGATAGAGAATACCGAGGATTGTGGCACCCGCTAGAGCGATATTGAGAACGAACGACCATGCCAACAACGGATCGTCGAAAATATGCTCGAAGATTTCTGTTTGAGTCTCCGGTGCTTGCAACACAATCGATTGGGGATCTATCGATATGGCTGACGCAAATCGGTCCATATGCACTGGGATGGCGGCGACGGTATTACTATGGTTTCAGTACACTAACTGTTCCAGCCGTCTGCTCTCGTGGTCGGGGCTCAACAGGGTATTAGAAACCGATTGAAACAACTAACTCGGTTTCATCCATCCCTAGGCGTCGCTTACACGTCCCTTTGGTGTCGGTGTTACAACTCGAACCGTCAAAAATAGTGAAAGGTGAGTGCCCGCGTTAGCCAAAGAGGTTGCCGAGACCTTCTCCGCCGGCGTCATCATCCTCGTCGTCCTCGTCGTCGGTCGTGTCAGGGACGTCGCTGGTCTCTTCGGCCTCTTCTTCGTCGTCACCGGCAGCGGCTGCGCCGCCAGCGGCCGCGCCAGCGCCTGCGGCGGGAACGGCTGCGGCATCAGCGACTGCCTCATCGATGTCGACGTCCTCGAGTGCGGCGACAAGTGCCTTCACTCGGGACTCTTCAACATCGACACCGGCGGCCTCGAGGACGCCGGTCAGGTTGTCTTCGTTAATCTCTTCGCCCGTCTCGTTTAGGATGAGTGCTGCGTAAACGTATTCCATTGGTGTTATCCGAACATGTTGCCGAGGCCTGCGGCGCCGTCTTCGTCGTCATCGTCGTCGGCGGCTTCCTCGGTAGTGTCTTGGTCTTCGGCCGATTCGTCATCCGCATCTGTGTCTGCATCGTCGCCCGCTGGGGCGGCAGGTGCGTCAACACCCTGTAGCTCTGCAGGGAGTGCCTCCTCGTCGTCGATCTGTGCGGCCAGCGCACGAAGCTGTGCGTCGGCTTTGCTCACGAGATCGCCGGCCAGTTCCGGGGCCTCGATTGCCGCCTGCAGGCCGAGGCTCTTTGCTTCGCCCGTGGCCTTGCGGATGAGCAAGGGTGCAGTCGACGTTGTTGGGTAGCCGGCGTTGACTGCGAGGTTCCGTGCCTGTGCGGCGGCGGTCGCGACATCGCTCTCGTAGGCCTCGACATCGATGTCGAGATCCTCTGGAGCGAAGAGTACGCCCTCTGAGAACACCGCACGGAGGTCAAGCCCGACCTCTTTGGGCTCGATCTCGAGTTCGTTGAGCACGTTTGACAACTGTGCAGAGACCTCTTCGCCGGCCTCGAGCACGGTCGAGTCTTCCATCACCTGGATCGAGCCGTCTTCGATCCGGGCGTTTGCGCCGACTTGCTGGAGTTCGCCAACGAACGGGCCGGGGTCGACACCCGTGTCACCCTCTGGGATGACGATGTCGTTCGGGGCGATTTCACCGGCACCAATCGGTGCTGGCGTCTTCGAGGCCTCGAGTTCTTTGTACAGCGTAAACGGATTGTCGTTGGTCGCAACGAGTCCAACCTGTCCGTCGATGTGCTGGACAAGGGCATCGAGGTCCGCGTCGGCTTCCT